>Ga0209187_1000451_pt1 | contig 71534 bp, 49 predicted proteins | sample BantaG_FD_187430 | JGI IMG/M metagenome (GOLD analysis project Ga0209187, IMG submission 187430) | Marine algal microbial communities from Bantry Bay, Ireland - BantryBay_4 metaG (SPAdes) (version 2) | ecosystem: Host-associated > Algae > Red algae > Unclassified | place: Bantry Bay, Ireland...
TTACCCGCAATGGTTCATACGGACTGGCTGTCATTAAGTCTCTTGAGTTGAACAATGAAAGAGAAAACTGGATTAAAAATCAAAATATAAAATTTAAATTCGCGGCTTAATTCAATCGCACAGGTTGACTTTAGCCGTCAAGTGGCTCGGTACTTTCCCGCGACGGCTAAAGTCGTCAGTACGAGGTAGATTAAAAATTTGTCCTGCACCCGAATTTAGTGAAACATATAAGAAAAAGAACAATTCATACGGGTAGATTATTTTCTTCCTCTTTCCTTACTACAATGTTTTTTTAATAATTGGCAAAAAAAAACGTTCTTTGATGGAAAATCAGAATGGGTACGAACCTTGCCATGCCAATGAAGTTACCAATGTCCACATTGCAACATTTCTGAGTATGAAAGATAATAGCTCATCATTCTGATTATGAACTAATTTTAAAAATTAAAATAAATGATACGAAATATTATTTTATGTGTACTGATAAGTTTATTAGTTAATATCCCGAACATTGTACAAGCCCAAGAACAAGCACAGGAGTTTGAAGATTCTACCCAATTAAAAGTATTGTCTTGGAATATTTACATGCTCCCACCTTTAGTTTTATTTACGGGCAAACAAAAGCGTGCGAGAGCCATAGGGCAATTGTTGATGGATAGTGATTATGATGTGATTGTATTTCAGGAGGCTTTTCATCATGGAGCAAGATGGCGTATAAAGCATTGGTTAAAAGATACTTACCCCTATCAAATTGGTCCTGCGGATATGCACTACGTATCACTTCGTACTAATAGTGGGATTTGGATAGTGAGTAAAATACCGATAAAAAAAGTAGAGTCAGTTTGTTTTAAAAAACGCTGGGGATTTGATAATAAGATGGCAAGAAAAGGCGCGCTTATGGTCGAAGGTAAAAAAAACGGACATACATTTCAGATAGTAGGTACTCACCTCAATTCGGGCGGACCTGCTGATATAAGACTTTCGCAAGTAGAGGCGATTCAAAAAGAACTCTTAGAACCACACCAAAAGGCTGATGTTCCACAAATTATTTGTGGTGATTTTAATATAAAAAAAGGAACGGATACCTATCGGAAAACGCTTAGAATGCTCGAAGCCCAAGACGGTAATTTAAGAGGAGAATTAAAGCATACTTTTGACAATTCTAATGACATGAATAAGTATGGAGGAGACTCAAGTATTATTGATTTTATTTTTTATCGGGAGAATGGATGTAAGACAAAATCCGTTGAGCGACGTATCCCGAAGATTCAGCATCGTTGGCACAAACGCCACAAAGACCTTGCTGATCATAATCCGATAGAAACGGTAATTACTTGGTAGTGAGAGGAAATAATAAGTTTAAGGCTACCCGTCTAACGTTGAACGCTCTGATAATCAGTGAGTTATAAAGGTATTGAAATTCAAACGATTGTAACAACTGCGGACTGTCCAACTGCGGACTGACAGCCAAGTTTAAAAAATTTGGCTACGCCAAAATTGAATTTACTCATTCATAAGCGCGCGTAACTCTTTGGTACTGAGGAAGCCACCGCGAATACAATTGGTGAGCACAATGATGGTTTTTTCAGAATAAGGCATCCGAATGAAGTAGGAATTATAACCTTTCCACCAACCACCGTGATAGACGATTTTGTCACCGTTTTTCTTGGTATTTACACGCCAACCCATGCCGTAATTGTCGTGTGAATGTAAGCGTCGATGCGCGGGCGTGAAGGCAAGTTCAATTGTTTCGGGACAAAGCAAGGTATTATTATAAAAAGATTGGTCGAAGCGCAACAAATCTTCCACACTCGAATAAATACCTTTGTCTCCTACAACACCATTATAATGGGAATCTTTTATTTTTCGTCGTCGTTTGTCATGTCCGAGCGTTGTAGGCAAAGAAGATGCGTCTTTTTGATAAACAAAAGAATCATACATCTCAAGTGGATCGAAAATATGCTTTTGCATAAAATCTCGATAGGTTTTGCCACTCACTCGTTCTATAATAGAAGCCAATAGACAGTAATTGGTATTGACATAATTATAACGATAGTCGGGGCGATAGTAACGTGTGGGTTCGTATGTTTCCATCAGACACAGTACATCATCATTCGTAATCGTTGCACTCCAATTTTCCCAATGTTTATCACTAAAATATAAATATTCAGGCAAGCCTGATTTTTGTATTAATAAATGCTCAATAGTAACCCCTTCATAAGGAAAATTTGGGATGAATTTTTGGACAGAGTCTTTGATGGAAAGGTCGCCCCATTCGTGGAGCATGAGTATAGCAGTAGAAGTAAGTGGTTTGGTGACAGATGCCAGTTGGAATGGTGTCTCTGTCGTCAAGAGGTCTCTTTTTCCTCGAATATCGCCATAGCCGAAAGCTCCTTTATAGACGACTTTTCCTTTTTCGGCAAATAAAACAGCTCCATTAAAAGAACGCCAACCATAGCGACGACTAAAATAACGTTCTATTTTTTTGACCAATTTAGTATCAACAATTACTACTTCTTCTTTTTCAACAGGTTCAAAACCAGAAGTAATAGGGCGTGGGGGAGTGTATAAAGTAGATTTATTATTGACGGAGAAAGCACCTGTTAATATAAAGAATAGTCCGAGACTAATGATAGTCCCAATTATTAGTTTGATACGTCTCTGTAAATTCATCATTTTCTAAATCAAATAAAAGGCTCGCAAATCTCTTAATTTTACGATAAAAAAACAAAGTTGTTTTTCCAGAATGTCTATTTTTTTGTCAGTGTTAAGTAATTTCTTTCTAAAATGTCACAGAAGTAAATGCAAGGTACTGTAAAACAGCACCTTGCATTTGTTCAAAATTGTGCTTTCGGATCTCTTTTTAATCCGGTAAGCTACTGTTAAAGCCGTTATTTGGTGACCATATCAGCTTATCAGCTCCGTTTACATCGCCGTCAAGATTGAAATCGGTGAGTTTGTACAAACCAAAAACACCGTTTTCACCGCTCCATTTTGCTTTATCATCACCATTAATATCCTCTAATCTTTCGAGTGGACTAATAGGGATGTTACCAGCATAACTACCATATACACCTGAAGCGATTTGCTTCAATTGTAGTTGCGGAAACGTTACGGAGGAAGATTGTGTAAAATCATGAGCTATTGGGGTTCTGGCAAATGAAGGTGTTATATGTGAAACCATAGAAAGATGATTCCGATGTCGCACACTTATGTAATACTGATCTTGGTTTGTTTCTGTAAATTTCACATTACTACCGTCTAAGCCGATGACATCTCCGTCACTTTGTAGCAAGGCGGTTTGACGTGCTACTACTTTGGCGTTGACTTTATCACGAAGTTCGACTACCACCCAATCGACAATCACATCATTTGGATTACTGGCATCAAATGCAGTAATACTGACGGACTCCCCCGTATTGTAAGGAGATATCAAAGGTAATAGACCATATTGGTGTAGCTTGGTTCGCATCCTGCCTATTGATGGGTCATAAGCACCTTCAAGTATGATTTTTGGTTGAACGCATAATGTACCCGGTACTATGATTTGTTCTACTTTTTGACAACCTTCAGTATTCGTAATCGTGACGGTATAAGTGCCTGCTTGGAGTCCTCCAAGGGTAGAGTTGCTTTGTCCTGAACTCCAGGCATAAGTAAAACCACTGGAGCCGGAAGGATTTAATGTAATACTTCCGTCTGCATTTGTATCGGTTTCTGCTGTAACGTTCGGGGCTAAGTAAATGCCAGTCTGGTCTTCGATATAAGCCATACCTTCAATAGCTGCACCCGTAGCATCAGTCACTGTAAGGTAGTGTAAGCCGGGAGATAGATTAGCAATACTTGGGCTTGTATCTCCATTGTCCCATTCGTAGGTAAAGGGTGCTGTGCCACCATGTACTGTCACGGTAGCTGTGCCATCTTTAAGACAAGTCATTGCCATGCCTTTAACGGATAAGGCTATATCAGCGATAGTATTATTGACGGAGCCAGGATGAGCAACGACCAAAGTATGTCCTTCTACCGGAATGATATTACCTCCACTATCTGTAAGCGTGATATTTTCGACACTGTAGATGTAGAGGTTTGATAAGTCGATTGCCTCTCCTGTGGGTAAATCTTCAAGAACAACTATTTGAGTGACGGTACCCCCTCCCAAAACATTCGTTTGATTTTGCCCTGATAAGGCAATATCTGTCTGCCCCGGAGAACTTTGTGTAAATGTCAACATGTCGTCAAAGTCACCGTTACCAATAAGCCATGCATTGGAGAAATCCGTATTCTGTAAGTCCCCTGTGTATTTAAAAGTATAGGCAAGTCCATAACTTGATAGTGTAACCCCGCTTGCGGGTGTTATTTTCATGTCGAAAATAATGTCAGGGTTATTATTGAAAAGTGAGGCTTCCTGTACTTCGGCGCATATATACGCCTGTGGTAATGTGTTTACGATTTGGTTGGATGAAGTAGGGATGTTATTGATTAAGCTGCTCAAACCCATATCGGCTTCGCCATGTGTTTTTTTATAATTAGCATAAACAACATTCATATCCAAAGAGTCAATGACACCATTTCCATCGCAGTCTATGTACGCAAGATACTCATCTACCCAATTTGGAATGACTTTTCCATCCCAATCCGTTTGACCGGGACGTGTAGGTCCTGTACTTCCGTAGGCTATACCAATGTCAAGAATATCTGTTGCATCAACTATTCCATCATTATTGGCATCGCCGGGCCAAATACATCTGTCGGAAAGTGTAACGGAGACGGAGTCTGTTTGCCAATTGTCGCACCAATCTTGTACTTCGAGTAAATAGGTGCCGGATTCGTTGACGACATGTTTGGGTGCATTGCCCACCATTTCATCTCCTTTATACCAGCGATAGATTTGCATATCTTCTATACCGGATTCGAGTACAGTTATGTTATCACAAATATTAACGGAAGGTGGTAGGTTAAGTGCGTTGGCAAGTCCGCCTACGGTCACTTCCTTTAACATAGTAGCTGTACAGTTTGAGGCATTTGTGGTAACTAATTTGACTTGGTAAGTTCCGGCAGTCTGAAAATCGTGTGTATAATTGGCAGAACCGGAAACCAATACATCATCAATGTACCAGTCATAACCCATAGAACTGCCTGAAGAGTTTTTGAAGGGAACAATTGTACTTGTGCATGGTTTGTTTTGATCATAAGTAAATGAAGCGGTAAGGGCTGAAATGATATTCATACCGCCATCGGTACCGACCCAATAGCATCCAAGTTCATCTTTTTGCACAGTGAGTACATTGTTATCCGCAAGAGAGGAATTACCTACGTTATAAATGGTGCAAGCTTGTCCGTCATATTTACATAGACCTTCGCTTGTTGACAGCCATTTGTCATTATTACCATCTATTGATATGGATTGAATGTCATTGGGTAATTGAGGAATATTTTGATTGAGCCAATTTGAGCCGGTAAATTGAGCGATATTATTGGGTGTAGAGAGCCATATTTTACCATCATTATCAATTGCAATACCTGTGATGAGGTTTTCAGATAAATTTGAATTACTACTATTGTATATTTTCCAATTATTATTTTCGTCAATATTAGCGATACCTTTGGCAGTGGCTATCCATACTTTTTCTGTATTTTCATCATATAAGATGTCCTTGATATTATTATCAGGAAGATTGGAATTGGCAACGGTGTATTTAGTCCAAGTGCCGTCAAATACAGCTATACCACTTTTTTCTGTTCCTATCCAAATATTATCGTCATCATTTCCGGTAATAGTATTGACGGCATCATTAAAAGGGCTGTGCGTGGTATAAGACATATCGTCAATGTCTATTTCGAGTATATTATTACTTGTACCTGTCCACATTTTTTCATTTTCATCATAATATAATGCTCGTATTTCGATTTCGTCGAAGAGTGGGTTTTGCACCCATTCGTCATTATGAAATTGAATAAGTCCGTCGTCTGTACCTATCCACATTTTTTCATCATCATCTTGTGCAAAAGCATTGATGGCATCACCGGATAGGGGTGAGTTGAGTTGGGTAAGATTGGTTATTTGCTGACCTGCGTTCTGTTTTTTGAGAGATTGATTGGTGCCAAACCACTGTTCATTATTTGTTGTTGCCAGAATGGTATTTGTTCGTTCTGGTCCATTACCAAGCAGTTGATTTTGAGCTTGCCATGTAGCGGCATTGCTTGAGGAAAAAATGCCCGATGTAGTACCGACCCATTGATTGCCGGAAGAGCTAATGGCTACGGTTAGTATGGTATTGCTTATGCCATTGCTGCTTACGGATTTCCAAGTATTACCATCGTATTTGACTATTCCGGTAGGCGTAACTGCCCATATATCACCGGATGCAGGGTCAATGGTTATATCATTTATGATATTGCTTGGTAGGGGGGAGTTGGCAGAGTTCCAGGTAATGAAGCTGTTGGTAGTATATGAAAGTTTTGCAATGCCTCCTGTGTATGTACCTGCGTAGAGTTCGCCGGTGTTGCTCAAAACGATGTCTTTGACTTTATCATCCGGTAGTGAGCTGTTTTTGTTATTGAGTACGACCCAATTGCCATTGCCATTAAAAAGTGCTATACCGCCACCTTTGGTAGCTACCCAAATTTGTCCGGTTGGGCTGACAGCTATACTTTGTACATTCTTGTTAGGAAGTCCTGAATTTTTGGTATCGAAGGTCGTCCAGTTTGTACCGTCAAATTTGGCGAGTCCACCTTTCGTACCAAGCCATTTGACTCCATTGGCATCTACAGTAACGGCGTTGATATGGTTGTGTGGTAAGCCAGAATTTTCATTGGTATAAAAGATGTTTGAATCGTCTGTACGGTCTATTTTAGCGAGTCCACCTTTCGTGCCAGCCCAGATATAATTTCCTTCTTCGGCAAGTGAGCGTATGTGATCTCCACTGGTGAATTGTCGCCATTCGGGTAGGCAATCGGGTATTACATTTCCTTGATTTACAAAGATGCTTTGGCAGGAAGTATTGGAACCACAGTTGTCGGTGACGGTGAGGCATACGACGTAGTTGTCAGATGAAGCAAATTCATGTTCTGCTTCTGGCTCAGTGAAGTTCTCGATTTTGTCATCACCATAATCCCATTGATAATCAATGCCTTCTCTACCGTCTTTGGCTTTAAATTCTATTTTTAAGCCGTCTGTGGCATAGCTAAAATCTGCATTGGGTTTGAATATATTTTTAAGGAAACGACGAACATGAAGGATGCCTGCGCGAGATTTACCTTTCATAGAAGTCGTGGGGGTAGCAGCATTGAGTAAGTGGTTTTTTAGTTGCAGAACGTTGCTATTATTGCAAGTTCCGAGTGCGAGTGCGATTGCGCCTGTGACGTGTGGGCTTGCCATAGAAGTGCCTGAGTACCAGCCATAAAAATTGCCGGGCAGGGTACTATAAATTTCCCCACCCGGCGCTCCGATATCCACAGATTTCTCTCCATAATTGGAGAATAAGGTCAAGCTGTTGTGTCTGTCGGTGGCAGCAACAGCAATAATATTTTGGAAGTCGTAACTTGCCGGATAAACGGGGATTAAGTCATTGCTTTTCCCATTGTTGCCGGCTGCGGCGACTACTATATGGTCATTATCTCGTGTTGGTGTAAAGGCATCTTCGAGTGCTTGGGATGTTTGTTGGATTCCCCAACTTACGTTGGAGACATCTGAGTTCATTTGAAGTGCGTACTCAAGTGCTTCTTTTGCACTTGCTATGTTACCAATTCCTACCGCATCAAATATTTTGAGTGGCATGAGTTGGGCTTGCCAAGCAACTCCGGTAATTCCGATACCATTGTTACCTTTCGCGGCTATTGTGCCGGATACGTGTGTTCCGTGACCGTTATCGTCATAAGGATTGTTGTCATTGTTGATGAAATCCCAACCGATAAAATCATCGATTTTTCCATTTCCGTCATCATCTATTCCATTTTCATCGCCAGAGTCAAAGACCCATTGACCGCCTTTCCATTCGAGTACGCTGCCGTCTCCGTCCGCGTCTTCGGCGAGATTTTGCCATATATTGTCGACAAGGTCTGGATGTGTCCAGTCAATCCCTGTATCCAATACACTGATAACTACCGAGTTTCCTGTTGTAATTTCCCAAGCTGCTAATGCACCTATGTCTGCACCTGATAACCCTGCAAGTTGTCCTGTATTATGTAAGCCCCATAATTTGTTAAAGGACGGGTCGTCAGGGGCATTGGAAATTCTGATGGAATGGTTCGGTTCTATGTAATGAATACTGGGATGACTTTTCACATAATCGGTAATAGTATTAAGACCTTTAAAGGTCTGTCCGTTTATTTCTACTATTAAAGGAATCCTCCAGAGTTCCGTATCCGTATTTTCAAACTTTTTTAAGACTACAGCTTTCGTCTTTTTTGTAATTTCAGCTCTTTTGTTTAAAGTCAAGTTTGACTTAAACTTTACAATTACTTCTTTCGTCTCGTCTTCAGTGTGTTTGTTTTGTTGGGCGTGAACTTGTGTAAATACTGTTGATAATAATAACAATATTCCAAGCACCACAAAATTAGTTGGTGGATAGGAGTCCATCATGATTCGGTTAGGTTGAGAAAGCCGTTTGTGCCTTTGCACATTACAAAGGTAAGCCGACTTCAAGGTAAAAAAAAACGTTTAATGCCTTTTTTCTGAATTAAAAAAAAATTTAAATTAAAACAATTTTGCTATGTATCCTCCTGTTTCTCTGAATTAATTGTGTTTTTACTTGTGTTTTAAGATGATTTTTTTTAACTTTGCAATATCATCTTTTTTATTAAACTTGTCTCTGCAAATGTACAAAAATCGCTTCGTAAAACTGCTAAAAACTTTTTCTGAACAAGATTTAAAGGAATTTGAGAGATTTTTACACTCTCCTTACCACAATCGTAGCCAACAGTGCATTGATGTTTTTGATGCACTATTACATTATTTGACCAAAGAACGGGTGGAGGCTTTGTCTAAAGCAGCTCTGTGTGATAAGATATTCAAAGATACGAAAAAAGTAAATGCTTTGGAAGTGGTTTTGAGTAAACTTACTCGTTTGGCGGAAGAATTTATTGTTTTGGAGCATTTGAATAGAAAGCCTTATATGAAAAAACATTTATTGTTAGATGAGTTGTTGGAACGGCAAAATTTGGAGTATTTTAAAAAAACCGTTAATCCTACTATAGATAAACATGAGCGCACAGAGCGTCGAGGGGGACAATTTTACTTCGAACGATATTTATTATCGAATAATCGGTACAAATATGCCATGTTACATAATGAACGAGATGCATGGCAAAACCTCAAGGAAACAACTCGCGCTTTAGATGAATTTTATTTAATTGAGCGACTTAAACTTTCTTATGAGACCATTAGTTTTAAAAAGCTGTATCCTGTTTCGCAAGGTGATATTGAAATATATCCTACTGAAGAGTTGTTGAAATTGACTGATATTAAAAAAAACCCAATAGTTGCTCTTCAACATACTATGTTGCTAACTATTAGAGATGAAGAAGAACGATATTTTGAAGAATTATTGAATTTACTTGATAAATATTATCTTAATATCCCAAAGGATGAATTATTAAGCTTATATAGTATAATGACTAACTTCTGTGTTAGAAAAATAGTCGGTGGTCACACAAATTACACGAAAACCCTCTTTGTAATATATCAAAAACAAGCAGAGCAAAGTGTTTTGTCTCATGGAAAATATATATCAAGTCAATTAATAAAGAATATAGTCTCTATGGGCGCACAAGCAGGTGAATTTGACTGGACAGAGGAGTTTCTTGAATCACATACCAATTATATTCGACCAGAAATTAGGAATAATGTTTATCATTTTAATAAAGGGGCTTTAGCTTTTTATAAAAAGGACTTCAAAGCTGCCATGGATCACCTCAACAAAACTGACAAAATGGACTTGTCCTTCGAGTTAGGCAGAAAAACGGTCTTACTACGTACTTATTATGAGTTGGACGAAAGCCTTGCTTTTGATGCGCTTTGCAAATCCTTCAAAGAATATGTCCATTCGCAAAAAGGAATGCCTGTAAGATTAAAAAAAGCTTATGTCAATTTCGCTATTGTACTGCGAAAAATAGACGGCTTACGTAGAAGCAAAGACAGTGAAAAAATAAAAAACCTCTTAGAAAAAATCAATAAATACGAGTATTTAACCAATAAACCCTGGCTAATAGAAAAACTAAAAGAACTACCCGTTTATAAAAGAATGTTGGCAATGGCAGGAGAATGATCTACGATTTCTTCTTCTTTTTGGGGCGGTCTATTTCTATATTGACTTGAGCGAAGAAAATATTAGTACGAAGTGGACTCTCTACTTTCAATTCTCGTGCACGAATATAGGCAACTCGAAAGGAAATTTCTTTGGTGAGTTTGTAATCTAATCCGGTATATATCCGAAATTGGCTTGGGTTTGCATCAGGACTGATACGGTAAAATAACTCGGTAGCAAAGAAAGGTTCGATTCTATCGGGAAATTTGGGTTCGTATTTGACAAATAGCATGGGGCGAATATGGGCAGTATTGTTTTGTTTTTTGTCGAATTCGTATTGAAACTTGGTGTGTAGCCAAAACTTGAGGTCTTTATCTTTGAGTTCGTAGCGCAAGATGGGTTCTGCATACAGGCGATGTCTGTCCACAACAGGCATCAATGAAAAACGATAACCACCTGCCATTCTGAATAGTGACGTTACTTTATAAGTCGCTTCAAAATTAATAAGATTGAGTTGAAATTCGGAGATATTCTGGTCGAGTCTTACTTGGTCGGAAAGAAAAAGGTTGAGTTTGTTATTGACTTTATATTCAAGATTGATGCCTTGCCAAAGTTGGTTGTCTTTTTCGGATTGGGCGTGAATAGACAATGGAAGCAATAAAAAAACAAGCACAGTCCATATACTATTCATAACCAAACGGGAAAAAATCGTTTTGGGTACTTCACAGCATACCTTTTTATACTTCTTCATATTCACTGGACTTATTTTGGTGGACTTGTCCATTTTGGGAGGTGTTTTTGATGTCGATTATTTCTGTTTTAAATTGGATTTTGGATGAATCTTTCAAAGGTTCAAAATAAACCAGTAAGGATGCACTGTCATTCAAATAATTCATGGAGATGACCTCTACTTTATTGACTTTGCGTCCGGTGCGGGTTTCGAGGTCTTCGATGAGTTCTTTTTCGTTTTCGGGTTTGACGCGCTCTACATATTCGTAAGTTACCTTTTTTATATCATACACTTCTCTGAAAAATACTTTTTCCGCGATAAAAATAGATCCGACAATAAAGGTATTGATAAATGCCAGTTCGAGAATATTGAAGTGAAGCGTACTAATGGAATTCATCACTGCGATACAGACCAAGGCAAACAGGTAAGTCATATCCTTGATAGATATGGTCATCGTGCGGTAACGCATGATGGAAAACAGCGCAAACAAACCAAAACCAAAACCTATTCCCAGTTCGACATTTGTCATCAAATGGCAAATGAAGAAAATGAGGATATTAAAAATCAGATAGGTAAATGTGTATTCAGGTTTGTCGTTGGTCGGTCGATAAATCAGCAACACAATGAGCAAAGCGGCTGCCAGATTCAGTCCCAGTTTTAGTCCCAACTCTTGCATACCTTGAATGTCTAACAACAGCATATCCAATAGATTAACACGTAGCCAGGGAGCGGTAAAAGTCATCATTCGTAATTTTCGCTATTTTGAATAGCTTATTCTTAAATCCGTTTCTTTTTACTTCACCATTACAACAACTCATCACACCCAGACAATATTTGCTGAGTCGGATAGGGAATATTCTTTCGTCGTGCAAGGTACGCAATGCTAAGGACTTTCGACTAAATCTTTGTTGTTTTATCTCAATAATGGCAAGTTTTGGGCTAGAAATTATGCTTGCAGTTTCATTATAGGGTTCAAATTCCAAATCAATATCAATCGTCACCCGCTCACTCATATCTCTACTCACCAGCGTCATTCGGCTATAATATATCCATATAGCAGGCTTCAATTTGTGAGGGTCGAGCGGCGTATGTCGTTCCAAAAGAATGGTCTCCGTCAAGCCGAGTTCGGTTTTTATACTGTCTGTTTGAATGCGGGTTTTTACGGTGCGATTTTTATTCGTTTTGTGTTTAATTTCAAAAAAAGAAATTCCCGAATCAATATAATTTCGATACCTTACCTTATAGCGATTTTTTCGTCCATTATGATGTTCATGATAGCTATCCCATTCCGCCGTATCATAATACAAAGAACTGTAATTACCCACTCTACGTCCCTTAATTTCTAAGATACGATAATCCCTTGCCAGTTGCTTCATAATATCGGGCAATCGCCCAGCAGATAAGACCAACTTAGTATCTTGCCTATCCAACAACCTCACGGAGTCCATTTCAGTAAGTGAAATAGGTTCGAAGTTTTGCACAGCACTTTGAAAAGCAGGTTGGTTAAATAGTTTGTCCGTCATTATTCTTTGCCTTGCAGCTATCAATCAAAAATGATTAGCGTATCTAAATCATAGATTTGCCCCTTTTCTGTAATCTCAAAAGTTTTCATAATCGGCCCTATCCCTGATTCGCAAGTATTGCATTTGGAATAAGCAAAAACGGTGTATTCTCCTTTGTATAAATATTTAAATTGGAATGAACCGTCAAAATGTGTGCGAGTGTCATCATCATAAATAGAGTTGTCTCCATAAATAATAAACACTTTCTCATCCGGCACAAAATACTCCTCTTTTAGAACACCATCACTATCAAGATCTTTTAAAAATAACTTACCGACTACGCTCGCCGATCCGCCTTCACCGGGGGCTTTTTCGCAAGCTGGTAATAGAAAAGCTATTAAACATAAAGAAAATATACCATATACAATGAATCTTCTGTTCATAAAAAGTCATTTTTTAAATGTGGATGTGAATAAGTACACTGTAAATTAAATAAGTTGTTTCGCTAAGTACAATAAAATTCGTCTGCTGACACTCAAGTTGGATTTGATGTCATTATGAGGATAATTAATGTAGCCTTTTTAACGAAAATAAAAAACAATTGTTACGCGAATACAGATGACAATACTAATTTTAACGTTGCACTTGATTGGTTTTGTATATCATATAAGTTTTTATTCTCGCATTTAGACGTAAAAATAATGAATTAGTATCACCTATCTTAATAGATTGATTTTTATTTAATTAAAAATAAAAAATTAATAAATATGATTGCTTTTGTATAAAAAACGTATTTTGAATTTTTATTGAGAATGGATATAAATAAACTTTTTGAACATTCAGACATTGATTTTACCATAAATTTATAATACAATTATGTGACATTGTATTTTGAAAAAAAGTTAAAAAAAAGCAACCAACCGAAGGTTGATTGCGTATTTACATTAAACATTTTTTTAATAAAACTTGAAGATTAAGCACGGGAATGAAATTATTAAAATTGGCGGCGATAGATATTGGCTCGAATGCTGTGCGTTTATTGGTCAATGACATCATAGACGAAGACGGGAATCCTTATTTTAAAAAAGCATCTTTGATACGAGTGCCTATACGGCTGGGAGCAGATGTATTCAAAACCGGAAAAATATCGGAGCAGAACGTAGAGCGTTTGGTTGATGCGATGAAGGCGTACAAACTACTGATGCAAGTACATCAAGCGACAGGTTATCGTGCTTTTGCGACCTCTGCCATGCGTGAGGCATCGAATGGTGAAGAGGTGGCGGCACACATTCGGTCGGAGACGGGCGTTGACTTGCAGATTATTGATGGGATGATAGAAGCCGAATTGTTGTTCGCTACGCGGATCAGCGAACAATTAGATATGAGCAAGTCTTATCTCTATGTGGATGTGGGAGGCGGTAGTACGGAGCTTACCTTATTTAGTAAGAACAAAAGTTTGGCTTCGCGGTCATTTAAAATTGGTACTATTCGGATATTGAGTGGACAAGTAAGTGAAGATAAATGGAAGGAACTCAAAGAGTGGTTATCAAAGGTTTCAAAGGGTATAAAAGACATGACTGTCATTGGTACGGGTGGTAATGCGAATAAAATATCAAAGATATTAAACGGTAAAAAACGAGATAAAGCCTTTGTACGCTATTCTCATTTGAAGGATTTGTATAAAGAACTGTCAGTTATTGACGAAGAAGAACGGATGCGCCGATATAGTATGCGACCGGATCGGGCAGATGTGATAGTACCTGCGGCAAAGATTTTTACAACGGTCATGAAAGTATCTGGTGCTAAAGAGATGTTCGTTCCCAAAGTTGGACTTTCTGACGGTATGATTCGCTGGATGTACCGCAAAGATAAATTTTAAATTGGAGGATGTTGGAATTGTGAAATTGTATGATGGTAAGATTATATATTGTAGTATTTTGCTTCGCAAAATATTCTTTTCACAATTTCACAATCATACAATTTCACAATTCCAATATCTTAAAACTTCACATCAAAACGCGCGGTGATATTCATAGGAGCTTCCATCAATGCCGGACGAACGGTGTAGGCTCTGTTGGTCGCATTTTTCATGATGACTGAAAACTTAGTTTCAGGTGTAATATTGTAAGCCATACGGAGGTCAAGTACAAGGCTACCATTATCGAATTGGTCACGATAGGCTTTGATACCCAATATATCCTCTCTGCCACCGGGTACAATCCCATCCAAGAATTCAGGCAATAAAAATTTCCCTAAATCATAAAAATAAATATCCAATGCTTCCATTTTGCTATTGTATTGTAAAGAAACACCTATGGATAACTTATCTTTTATTTTAGTTTCCGCATCTAATTTGGCAGTATGTCTAAAGCGGTATTTAAGTACATTTTGGTCGGAGGTAGAGTTCATTTGGACTTGCTCGGTAAAGTCTTGATACTTCGGATCGATATAAGTATAACCTGCAAGCAAGGTAGTTGGCAATCCAAACAAATCCCCTTGTCCCATAAAACTAATTTCTCCTCCTGCAATGCGTGTATCATCTATATTGCCGGACTGAAAGCCGTCAACACGATTGTCGGGATCAGCACCACCAAAGGAGAACTCCATCATGTCTTGATATGCTGTCATAAAACCGGAGATGTCAAGAAAACCTTGCCAAGAAGAAATTTTTACGCCTTGACGCAAACCGATTTCTGCCGACCAACCCGTTTCTGATTGAAGGGTAGGGTTCGGACAAATAAACAGTAAATCACCCACATCCGTAGAGATGTAACGCTCGGCAATCGTCGGATAACGATAACCTTGTCCCCACGATGCACGCAGATAAGTGTATTCGGCAGGTTGGTAATTGAGACCTGCGCGAAATACGGGTTTGGCTTCCTGTGATTTTGTTTCAGGATTATTAATAAGTCCCGTTGGATTTTCATCTGAGGTATGACAAGTACTCGAAATCATTTCGGGACTGTTTATCGTATTTCTTTCATAGCGTCCTCCAAGAGAGACGGTTAGTTTGTCAAAGAATTTTTTGTCCAATTGTACGTAAGTACCCACATTAGAACTGTTGTATTTGGCGTTGCCATAGAGTTGGGCTTCTGATGCAGTATATGAACCTACAACCCCTGCCACTAAGTTGAGTCCAAGACCTTCAAAATTACGCTGATATTGGTATTCTCCATACACCAAATCTGATTTGTTAGCTTGATTATTTCCATTATCATTATTAATATGATAATAACGACTTAGAATTTTGTGGCGATTCCCTTTTTTATCAAAAAAGGTCACAAAAGGGTCAATATTATATCTAAAAGTTTCACTGCTTGTCGTCGTACTAAATCCATTAAGTCCCAAGCCGTCGAGAAGGTCTCCTACTTTCCCTTCTATTCTCTCGAAAGAGCCATAACTTTCTGAATAAGGGTTTTGCCATAGGAAATAAGAAGTACTTGAACCTCGATTGATATTACCATTGACACCAATCGTAAAGCGGTCGGAGATACGATAGCGGGTATTAAAATTGAATCGTCCTTTGCGGTCTTTTTCATATTGTCTAAAGCCATTTTTGTTATAAAAAGTACCACCTACTACGAGGTCAAATTTGCCAAATTTCTGACGATGAGCAAACTGAATACCATAGTCTGCCGGTCTGCCGAGGTCTTTTTCACCTCCATAAAAAGTCGTATCGCGACGAGCATCATCCCACCATTTACGGTCGAAGGATTTACATTCAGGATTGCCCGAACAGGTGTCAACCGCAGCAGGATTCATATAGTTTACATAATAAAGAGATACTTTGGTGAGTGGATCGCTGGTCGGATAAGCTGTTTTGAAATTGATAATACCATTCATGGCAGAAGAACCGTAAAGCGAAGAAGCTGCCCCTTTGAGGACTTCCACCTGTCCGACATTTTCTATCGGAATATCGCCCCAGTTCGGAAAGCCCGCATCACCTGCAAGGAAAGGTAAGTCGTCAATGAGTAGCAATACACGGCTACCTGCGCCATAAGAATAGCCAGAACCGCCACGTATATTTGCTTGACCGTCAATGACATTTACACCGGGTACTTTCTCTACGACTTCATCCGAAGCAGCATTAGTGTTGTCTATCAAGTCTGGTTTGAGTACTGCAATGGAGACCGTAGATTCACCAATTTTGACAGGAGCTTTAGTGGTTGTTACAACTACTTGGTCTAATATTTCTGCACTTTCATTCAATGATATGGCGAGTTCTTTTACTTCACCTGCGCCCAGTGTAATGTCTTGTGTTTCGCTTTGCAGACCGATGTATTCAAAAGTTACGCTGTGTGTTCCCGGAGCAAGTTGTAGTTCGTAATTGCCGTCAAAATCGGTGGTCGTACCGTCCGAACCGTCTCCGACTTTAATGGTAGCAAATGGTAATGTACTACCGTCACTTTTATTGATAAGCTGCCCTTTTAATGTTGCTTGTTGAGAAAAAGCATGTAAGGAAAGTAAGGATGCAAATAATAGAATGATTGAGGTCTTAAAGGTTTGATTACTCATGGTTTGTAGATTTTAGTGAATATAGAGTAAAGGGTAAAACAAAATCCACATAAAACAAATCGCTTCGCAATTTGCTTTGTGTAAATTTGTGTATCAATTGATAGTCAATTAATTACACTTTTGAAATTCGTTATTTTATTTTGTCAACTAATGTTTTTGTATTGCAAAGTTAGTTTTTTTAACGATAAAGCAAGTTTTTTGCACATTTTTATCTTTGATGTCTGTTTTAGTTCTACATCAGACCAATGACGTAACATTTATTGAAGTATAGAATTGATAAATCGAAAACGGGTGAGTTTGTCACATAGGGCTACACTGAGTCGATAGGACAACGGTCTGTTTGTTTTTCTTCCCTTTAGGGTGGGAAACGAGTGGGACTTGTGATTTTTTGTATTTTGTTTTATTAGGAATGCGGCATAAATAAGTTGCCCAACTTGGGGAGGTTATTTTATGTTTAGTTTTTGCTTTGAATGAGGGCGTTTATCGGGATAAATAACTGAATTCAAAGGGAAAACTAAGCATAAAAGAAGCCGCCAAGTTGGTTAAGTTATTTTTGCCGCGTTCCTTAGAAAATAGAGCCAACTTCTACCACAGAATTGTAACGTCTGATAGCAATGTTGTAAAGTATAGAAGTGACCAATATCCCCAACCTTAAAATGCCACCACCACACCAATCGTAGGTAGCGTCGTTCCATTTTCAGAAGTCAAAAATTTCGTCTGATAGGCTCCCAGATTATTTGGGTCAATTTGTGGATTGCCTTCTGTATCTCTATCTAATAACAGAATGTCTTGTGCAAAGCTATTTCCATAGATATTTTCAATGTCCAAATACAAATTCAAACTCCATTTTTTAAAAAACCATTTTTTGTCCACGCGCATATCAAGTGTGTGCGAAGTCTTGTAGCGTTCTGTATTCAACTCGTTCCAATCGAGTAGTCCGAGTCCGTTGACTGTCCAATTTTCGATGAGGGCAGAACGCGGTACATCATAAGGCGTATAAGGCAGCCCCGATTGTAAACGCCAATTCAAACCAACTTCCCAATTGCGTTTGAATCGCTTGCCTCCGGTCAGATTCACCGTATGTCGGCTATCCCACGAAGAGGGTACAAATTCACCGTTTTTATCCTCAAACTCACTCCAACCCAGCGTGTATGACACGATGCCGTAAAAGCCTTTGTACAGGCGTTGTTGGAACAAAAACTCCAGACCGTAAGTGCGTCCTTCTTTGCTGGAAGTCGTGGCTTCGTTACCGATTACACCAAAATCACCGCCGAGATTCGCGAGGTTGATGCTGTCGCGCAGTAGGAAGGGATAGTTGTTGTATAATTTGTAAAAACCTTCGAGCGTAATCTTAGAATCTGTCGCTGTATTAAGTTCTAAACCTGCCACAGCGTGCGTATTGCGAATGTACGACACGTCATTTTCTTTATTAATCAAAGTACCGTTTTCGTCTTTATATCCCATGACGGTATAGGGTGGCAATTGGTAATAAATACCAGAATTGAGGTTGATTGACAAGCGTTCGGTAAGGGCATAAGCAAGTGAAAGACGTGGTGAAAGTTGGTCGAGCGGATTGCTCATATCTTCCGAATAGGAGTTGGCATCGGTGCGAACACCAAGCGAAAGTACGAGGCGGTCATTCACCCATTTTTTACTAATTTGACCAAATAAACCGTATTTGTGAAAATTAAAATCCGTAGAATAATTGATGGTAAAAGGTCCGGTAGGTGTGCTGATTCGATTGAATGTCGTGTTATTGTATTTAGCAAATTCATAATTCGTACCACAGGTCAATTTGAAGCCTTTAAAGGTGCTGGTATGTTCTATTCTAAATTTATTTTCAATCTCTTGTGATTTATAATTTAAAATTAAATTGTCATCATTTTCAATATTATCTTCATATTTAGTCGCCTTGTTGTTGAGCATATTACGACTCAAAACGAAGGTCCAATAACCATTTTCGGCATAGCGTTTATAGACCAAGCCGTTGGTGTAATTCCACTGTTCGTTGACGGGTAAGTTTTCGAGTAAATACTGTTCGGATTCGATGTCTTCGATGTCTTCTTCGGTTGGATTTTCGATGTCTGCGAGGCGACTAAAACCTCTGTCAAGATTGAGCGAAAAATTGTCGATAGCTCCAAGTCCGATAAAAGTTAATTCATTTTTTTGGTCAAAACGGGTTTTGGTTTTTACTTGAAAATCATTGTATGTTGGCAAGAAAGGCAAACCGATTGCCTGAAATAAAAATTGTAAATACGATTGGCGTGCCGATGCGAGAAATGTGGTCTTCTCCCCTATCGGACCTTCCAATGTGATACCTGCATCACTCGCTCCGATGGTCGCCGTAAATCCGAGTCTGTCGTCACGTCCGTCTTTTTGTTTGAAGTTAAAAACCGAACTGAGGGCATTGCCACGATTGGCAGGAAATGCACCGCTAAAAAAATCGACTTCGCGTATAAAGTCAACGTTAATCAAGCCAACCGGACCGCCTGATGCACCTTGCGTAGCAAAGTGGTTGATATTAGGAACTTCTACATCGTCAAGGTAAAAACGATTTTCGTTGGGTGCGCCACCGCGTATGAGGAGGTCGTTGCGAAAAGAGGCGGTAGAGGTAACGCCTGGCAGAGATTGTACGACTTTGGAAATGTCGCGACCACCGCCGGGATTGCGCTGTATTTCGGCTACGCCAATGGTGCGAAGTGATACGGGGCTTTCTTCTGTTTTGCGAAAAGGAGAGGCACGGACGACGACTTCTTCAAGTTGGGCAGTGCTTTCTTCGAGTCCAAAGTCGGCAGCCGTTGGGCGAGAGTTGCTGACTTGTATTTCGTAGAGTATTTTTTCATTAAAACCGACATAAGTGACCTGGATATTGTAGAGTCCGGGTGCGAGTCTAGTGATGGCATAGTTGCCATCGAGGTCTGTGGTCGCACCGGTATTTGTACCTTGTATGACGACATTGGCAAACATAATCGGCTCATTGTTTATAGCATTATAAACGCGACCTTGTATGATGCCGTTATCTGTATTTTGGGCTTGGATTTGAATGGAGAGGCTGAAGATGAGGCTGATAATGGTTAGGTACTTTTTCATTCTTTATAGTAAAATTTTCACGAGAAGAATGAAACAGCAAATCAACGATATTGTTATGACAATATTTTAATAAAATGTATCTAACAGTAGCTTATTAAAATTAAATTAGGCTCAACTAATTAATTTTCAACTATAAATACATTTTTAAATTAAATTATTTTAAAATTAAAAAAAGATAGATAATTTTTATCGTGTGATGTTTTGTCCTGTTGAAAAGGTGATGTCATTTTTGATTATACTAGACTTTATTCAGAAAAATTTTGTATGCAGCTAAATTGTCTTTTTCCGATACTCTTCCCCTATTTTTCGCCCCGTACGACTACTTAGTAGTAAGTCAAACTAATTTATGCTTTTATTTTGTGATGAATTTTCGCTCTTTGGGAGTAAGAAAAAGAATGTTGTTTCTTTTCCTTCTTCGGATTCTAACCATATTTTTCCGCCCAAACATTCTACTATTTTTTTGCAGGTTGCCAAGCCTATACCGGAGCCTTCGTAGGCTTCTCTTGCGTGTAGGCGTTGAAAAATAATGAATACTTTGTGTTGTTGTTCTTTGGAGATACCAATACCATTGTCTTTGATGGAAATTTGGTAGAAATTATCGTTATGAGATGTGGTTTCTATTTGAATATGAGGGATAGCATCCGGCTTTTTAAATTTTAGGGCATTGGCAATAAGGTTTTGAAAAAGTTGTATCATAGCTACATTGGCAGCCTTGACCACCGGAAGGTTACTGTAAGTTATATTCGCCTGATTTTCAGATATTTTAAGTTTTAAATTACTTTTTACTATGTAGAGTATGTCATTCAAATTAACGTTAATGGAGTCTTCTGGGTTTGCGCCAGACTTTGCGAAGGTGAGCATACCGGTGAGGAGTTTTTCCATACGTTTTGCACCCTCGTGGATATGGTTGACAAATTCTTGTCCGGTATCATCAAGTTGGTTGCCGTATTTTCGGACAAGTAAGGAGCTAAAGCTGCTCATCATACGCAGCGGTTCTTTTAAATCATGGGCTGCTTTTCCGGCAAATAGTTCTAATTCTTGTTTGGCTTTTAGGAGAAGTTCTTGTTTGACGTTGAGGTTTTCTATGACTGAATCACGTTGCTGCAATTCAAATCGCGCTTGCATCTCGGCGAGTAGTTTTGATTTTTCTTCGTTGGATAGTTCTTCTTGGAGTTTTAACATGCGTTTCATGTACACAGATGATTCCGAGAACCTATCTGTGTCGTGATAAATGTCAGCAAGTAATTCGCATACGCTTATCAAAGCCGGTTTGATGTTAAGTTGTTCATTGATTTCACAACTCTTCAGGAGGTATTTTTCTGCGGTATCATAATCTTCTATTTTATGACAAAGTCCTCCGAGTAAGTATAAGCAAGAAGCCTCATTGCTCAAAGAGTTAATCTCACGACTAATTTCAAGTGCTTTTTCAAAATTGTTTAGAGCAGCATTATACTGCCCTTTCAATTGCATAATTCTTCCTATCTCCTGATAAGAGTGAGATAGACTATTTTTATTGTCCGATTTTATGTTGATAGTCAGTACTATATGTATATGCTCAAGTGCTTTTTTGTAATCCTTAAGTTCTACGCATACTTGACCTATATTGTTGTGTATATTCGAAAGTACTACGTCTGTCAGTTGATTTGAATTGATATCTAATGTCTTTTCTAAATATTTTAGAGACTTATCATATTCTTCTTGATGATAATATAAAATGCCAATATTGACATATATATTAGCAATGTCATTGGCGTCATTTGAATCTTTTTTAATATCTAAAGATTTCAGATAATAAGCTAATGCCTGCTCAAATTCGCCTTTATCCTTGTAGGCTACTCCTATGTTATTACAAATACTGCCATACGAATCTTGATCGTTTAAGACTTTATAAATATCAAGTGATTGAAAATAGTAATTCAATGCTTTATCAATAAACCCTATCCGCAAATAACAATTGCCAAAGCCTTTATATATGTCTGCCTGATATTGTTGTTTTTGCAGTATTTTATTATTTTTTAATGCTATATTTAAATATTCTAAAGCTGTTTTAAAATCACTTTTGTGCCAATACAAGTTACCCAGACTAATGTTTGACTCTATGATACCTTCCGTAAAATTAATGCTTTTAGAAAATTCAAAGATATGATGTGTATATTTTAAAGCATCTTCTTTGGATTTAGTTTCTTTGACTTGTTCCAAAGCCTTTTCAACTAAGTGCTCTTTGGACTCTCCCTTACCTTTACTTTGAATTATTTGTAATAAAAAATCCTCAGATTTACTATCTGTCTCCTTTATTGGAATAATCGACTGATTATTAGTAATATAACCATTAACCTTTACCATATTTACAGCCACTCTTTTGAAGAAAATTGTATTAAATAAAATGAAATGCTCTTAAGAAATTTGGTAATTCATACTGTTAGTGAAAGAAAATAAAATACTTTGTGCAGTGCATGAAATTGAAGCTAAATTCAATGTATTCAGGCTTATATGAATGAAAAAAACTATTAGAATGTGACAGGATAAGTTTATTCTATAATGCTGTGGCGGGTAAGAAGTAGGTACTTTTTAGAACTGTCTTTGTTCGAATAATTCAATTGTTTTCTTAAGGTTGGGAGAGATAGGAGTTTTATGATTTTTAATGAAATCAAAACATACCACAACACTCTCACCAGTAGCTACTAAGCCCAATTTTGGGCTGATAATGGCGTGTTCCATTATAAGGCTTGTTGTTCCTATTTTGATGACCTTCGCACCGATTTCTATCGTATCGGGATAGGTTAGCGGTTGGATAAAATTGCAAGAAGTATGGGCAAGAATAGGTCCGATATCCATTTGGGTGGTTCGCTGACGATTAAATTCGATTTGACTAAAATACGCAATCCGTGCGCTCTCAAAATACCGAAAATACATCACATTATTAACGTGTATATACGCATCCATATCGCCCCATGCGATAGGTTGCTTTACCATTACCGAAAAGGCACTTAAATCTTTCATAATCAAATCATTGACACATAGAATTGTCCATATAATCTAAATTTTCTTGTAGCATTTTAGTGATTTTCTTATCCCACTTTTCTTGTGCTAAAGTGTTTATGCTGTGCTTAGATTCCATATCATACATTCTCTGTATTTTGACCAATGCCTTCCAGTTTGTTTCGTATATTTTATCAGCTTTTTCTTGCAGATTGTGTACCGTAATGTTGCTTTCGGCAAGCTGTTTACGCATTTTTCGAGCATATATTTCGGCGAGGTCAAAATGTAGCTGTTCGTGACGTAGGAGGTAAGCATTATTCAGAGATTTTTTCTTTACCCATGACCTGTTTTTCACAAAATTACATTCAACAATAAATTTTAATTCGCCTGCAAGTAAAGATACGTCAAAACGGATTTCGTAAGCCGTCAATGCCTGATGATCTCCTGGCAAATCTGGCGTTCCTCTAAAGTCACGCCACTCTAATTGATGACCATCACACCAGTGTACGACACTCGTTTTACTGGATTCAACAGAGGTATTTTTTTGGAAAGTAAAACACGCAAAAGTCAATATGAGAGAACAAATCGCAATTATATATTTCATAGCAAAAAATTATAATATGGGGTGAATTAATTGTTAGAATTGTTTTGATTGTGAACGCAGCGACAAGTCAAACCTATTTGACAAAAATAACATGTCCCACAGTTGGTCGTAAAAGGGCTGATGACCATATCTCCCTTCCGAAAATGTGTCACTGCTTTACCTGTTTCAATAATCTCGCCAACAAACTCATGTCCCATCACCGTACCGCAGTCAATCCCAGTTTCGCGCCCGTGATACACATGCAAATCCAAACCCCAAATTCCGGCAATGTGGACTTTGACAATTACATCATCAGCCTTCAAAATCGAAGGGTCCGTAATGCTTTTATGTTCAATGAGTGAATGATGAATTTTGCAGGGTGTAGGACAAATTTTTAATCTGCCTCGTACCGACAACTTTAGCCGTCGCGGAAAGTACCGAGCCATTTGACGGCTAAAGTCGTCAGTACAATGGCATTTCAAAATAAAATTAAAAAATTTGTCCTGCACCCATTTTGAATGAATTTGGGTGAAGTATTGTCAACCTATTTTATGAAATAGCACATTCACTCATTCAAAATTCATTCATTACTTTCCACAACACACATCAAACATTCGTTCTATATCTGACAGGTAAAGTTGGTCAACATAAGCACTGCTTGGATTGCTTCGTATGTAATTTTTGTATAACAATGATTTTTTGAACTGCTTGCAAGCCAATACATTATCACCTTTATGATGATACAACAATCCTTTTTGATAATAGGCTTCCGGACATTTGTCCCACTTGCGAATGATGGTATCAAAGTCAGCCATTGCGCCTTCTAAATCTCCCGTTTCGACCTTTGCGATGCCCCTGTGCATGAAAGTATATAGATAAACATCATCTTCTCCAAATTTGTTGATATACGTATCAAAAGTCTCTATTGCTTTCTCATAATTCTCCATTTCTTTGTATGCCAAAGCCATTCGTTCATAAGCACTACCTTGTACGATAATATCGATGTGATTCTTTAATCGAATGGAGGTTTTGAAATGCTCAATTGCACCTTCGTAATCACCTAAATCTAACTTTACGACTCCCGTATAATTGGCATATCTGTATGGATCAAGTTCAGCCGATTTTTCCAAATACGATATTCCTTCAATATAATTATCATCTCGTATCAAGGCGAGTCCTTTTCGATAATTTGCCCATGCTTCAGTCGGATATTCATTGATAATGCTATCCAATGTTGCCCACCAATCGGGTGATTTGTAGCCTACTGCGTTTAAGCGTTTTCCGGCATACTCCTCATCAAATTCAGGCTGAGGAAAACATGCCACTACCATGAAGACGAAAAACATTAGCAACAAATAAATTATGCGTATTCTTTTCATTATAAAAGACTATAAAATTATTTTTATTTGACCATTTGTTATTCGGAATTTTATCTTTTTTCGACTGTCATAATTTTCGCCTTCATGCTCGAAAGGTGTCCACCCTTCAAGTGACTTTCCGAGTTGGAGTATTTGGTTGGTAAGCTCTGTATGAAAATCGTGATTTTCGTAAGCATTGTTCACACCTACCACTTCAAATTTTCCGCTTTCACCTTCACAGTTAATGATAAATTTTAGGATGAGTAAACCATTCTCATTTTCAATATTTTTTGTAATTTTATAATTATCATAAAAATGATTTTTCAGGGCAGTACCACCATCTTTATACATAACACCAATGTCTCCGGCTGTGATCGCATTCGAAGTGTTACACAATTGAAACGGTCTGTTTTTCAGTAAGTTATCAAAATCAGCTGGTTCTTTTTCTTTAGTATAAACAACTTCATATTTGTCGGCTTCATTCCATACCGATAGGTGCAGTTCTTCGTCGTCCGCTTTAATGATTTGCATCGCACGCCCCTTGAATCTATCACAATCTGCCCAATATCCCGTTTGGTATAAAAAGGCATAGTCATTATATTTTTCAATATTCCAACAACGAATTTCTGTTAGTCCTTTTTCGGATTCGGTATAGATTTTTTCTTTGTCAAAGTGGAGTTTTCGGTCTTCACTTAGCCACGAAGTATTTTTGAGAAAAGAGCGCAGCTCTCCTTCATCTTTTTCGATAGGAGCGTCCTTCACTCGTCTTAATAAAAGACGATAAGTTCCCTTGTTGATAAAAGTATCTTGAGATACAGCAATCAAAGTGGTCTGCATAGTATCTATCGTAAGAATATTTTGATTTAAACTCCAAATATAGGTTTTCGCGTCCTTACCGAGTTGCTTGAAACTCATCGTACCGTCGGCTCTATATTCATTGAAAGCAGCGAGAGGAAAATTAGGATTAGATTCAATGTGTACACCGAGCCATAAGCCGTACAATTGCGCTTCGCTGTGTGTAGTAGGTAAGCATTGAGCAAATATACATATTAAAAAAAACACCCAAGCAATTAGGTTTTTTATATCATAAAATCGGTGCATAGTGTTGGTAGTTATTGAATTTAGGATTTTTAAATTATAGGTTTTCAATTATTTAAACTCATCATTGACACTTGCCATTATTCAAGGTAGTAAATTATTGATAAAATGAGGGTGATTTTAACATTAAATTATCTTATTGGTCATTTAGTTCATTCAAAACGCCACAGAAAATGTATTTTTGTTTGAAATGAAAGAACAACGCACATTCAATATCGAAGTTCTCTTGGTCGCAGTCTTGTTTTTGGGCGCAGTTGTACGATTTTGGGGCATTGATTTTGGTTTGCCACACCCACTTACACGTCCTGACGAACAGCACTATATCTCTATGGCAATGCACTTGCTCAACGGCAGCCAATCTTCCGAATATTTCTACGAATATCCCTCTTTGTTTTTCTATATTTTGGCGGCAGGTTTGGTGGTATATTATCTGATGGGGCGACTTTTGGGTTGGTATGGTGGTGTCGATGATTTGGTTTATCAGTATGCCACCGATCCCGCAAGTTTTTATCTGGTCTCACGGTTTATCTCGGCATTTGCAGGCGTGGCAACGATATATGCAGTCTATAAAACGGTGCGTCGATTGTTCAAAAGTGAAAAAACCGGCTTGGTCGGTGCTTTATTTATGGCATTGTGCTATTTGCATGTCCGCGATTCGCATTTCGGGACAATGGATGTGGTGATGACTTTTTTTATTATCGCATCTTTTCATTTTATTGTTAAAAGTAATGATGAATGGAGTCTCAAAAATTATCTCCTTGCAGGACTGCTCGCAGGCTTGGCAACAAGTACCAAATACGCCGGAGCATTTCTTGTTTTTCCAATGTGTTTTGTACATTTATTCAAAGTATTGGAACATAACATGCCTTTTTATCGTATATTTACGGATAAGAGAATTTGGGGATTTGGACTGGCAATGATTTTGGGGTTTTTGGCAGGTACACCACACTTTCTGACGGATTATCCAAAATACTTATACTACATCGTCAATCGCGTGGATTTGATGGATACTCAAAGCCCGAAAATTGCTATTGGTTGGTGGTATCACCTCAAATTTTCTCTGTGGCATGGCTTGGGTTGGGGAATGTATATTGCGGCTTTTGCCGGAATTTTATTATATTTGATTCGAGATTGGAAAAAAGGCTTGGTCTTTATTTCTTTTCCACTGACTTATTACCTTTTTGTAGGAAAAGGGTATGTTATTTTTTTAAGATATATTGTGCCAATATTGCCATTTATGTGTATGGCTGCGGCATATTTTGTTTATGAATTTTATCATTTTATAAAAAAAAGAACCGCGTATCGGACCGTCGTGTCTTTAAGTGGAGTTTTGATTGTTGTTATCCTTTTTCAAGGAATGTATAACTTGATGAATTTCAGCATTTTTATAACAAAAAAAGACAATCGACATGTCGGTAAAAAATGGGTAGAAGAACACATCCCACAAGGAAGTTCCATTTACCAATTTACAAGCAGTACCGCTTTTCCCTACCTCCAATTAAGACCTACCTTAGAGACGCTCCAAACAGATTATCAAGCTGCCCTCGAAGAAGGCGAGAAAGGACGTACCCAAAAAGCAAAAATCGACCATTGGCAAGAGGCAACAGGTGAAGGCTATAAGAATTATATATTCAAAGATACGCTCAACCGTTTTATTTATAATCGTCGATTTATTGATTCCTTACCCGATTATGTGATCGTTCACGAATACCCACTTATTGAATTTGTATCACCACCTGCATACATTCAGCATTTAATTGACACCCGATATGTTCCGATTAAAAGCATCGAAGCCGTCAATAGCCGACATCACGGAAACAAGTATGACCAACACGATGCTTTCTTTTTGCCCTTTGCAGGTTTTTATGATACCAAACGCATGGGCAATAATATGGTATTTTATAAAAAAATAGAATAGTCGTATCGAGGTAAAGCCCTACTCCTGTATCTTCAAAATCATCGCCGATGAACTATAAACTACCCGTACTTTCATTTCTCTTTACCGAATCGAGCAAGCAGACAAATGAAAAGGCATCCTATTTACTAAGAGGTGTTTTTATCGCAGTATTGGCTAATATTGTTTTCATTTTTTTAGGTTTATTTATCGAACTGGGGCTTACGATTCTCTCCCTCTTCCTACTTTTGCCCTGCGTAGCAGCTTATTTATTAATCAAAAAAAATCAAGCAGACATGGCGATTCATGTTATGTCTTTGGGCTATTCCATCAGTTTTATAGGAAGCCCTTGGCTTATTGGTAGGACTTATTCTCCTATATTGGTATATATTTCTATTATCTTTGTTGCCAATTTGGTTTTTCAATCTCGTCGTGTAAAAATGCTCTACTTTCTCGTCACTTTTTTGAGCATCTATGCTTATGTATTAGCAAATACTTACACTTTAAAACCCCAACTTCCTTATATCGAACTTATTGAGTTTGGGATGTTATTTTTTTGCATTTTATTTATTCACAATGCTTTAAGTATCTTTTTCAAAGATATTCATGTTTATAAAAAGAAAATAAAGGAGCGAGAACACTTCTTAGACAAAATCATCAATACTTCGCCGGATGCCATTTTTGTAAAAAATAACAAACGACAATTTGTACTGGTCAATGATAAATTTACGGAAATAGAAGGCAGATCCAAAGAGGCATTTATTGGAAAAACCAGCCTTGAGTTGGATGTCAGTAGAAAAAGTGATGATATTTTTGCAAAAGAAGATAAGGAGATTATCCGAACATCAAAACCTATCGTCAATCGGGTAGTGACCGGCATGGAAAACGGAGAGCAGTTATGGTTTTCGTACACCAAAGTTCCCATAACGAACGCAAAACAAAATGTCATCGGTATTCTTTGTACGTCCAGAGACATCACTCCACAAAAACGACAGGAAATAGCAATGAATGAGAAAAATATTGAACTTCAAAAATACATTGAATCCAATATGCAGTTAGAAAATTTTGCCCATATTGCTTCGCACGACCTCAAAGAACCGATTAGAAGCATAATCGGTTTTAGTCAATTACTCAAAAGGAAAGCAAAAAATAAATTGAATACGGATGAAAATGAATATTTGGAATTTATCATAGCAGCTTCTCAGAATATGGCTGCACAGATTGAAGATTTGCTCGAATACGCGCTCGTCAATTCAAAAACACCGACTTTCAAAACCGTCTATATTCCCCAATTACTTGACCATGTTTTAAAGCAGCTACAAACTGCCATCCAGTCCCAAAAAGCCCATATAAAATGTCAAAACATTCCTGAAAAAATTATGTGCAATAGCAACCAAATCAGTCAATTATTTCAAAACATCATATCAAACGGCATCAAATTCAGCCGTCCGAATGTATCATCGATTATCAGTATCAATGCTAAAGAAGAACCCACATACTGGCAATTTAGTATTAGTGATAACGGCATCGGAATTTCTCCTGAGTATCACGAAAAAATCTTTCTCCTCTTCCGGCGTTTACATACCCGCGAGACCTATCAAGGTACAGGAATTGGCTTGGCGATTTGCAAAAAAATAGTTGACCGACACAACGGTAAAATATGGATAGAATCCGAAGAAGGACAAGGCACAACCTTTCATTTTACCATTAGCAAACAACTCGAACACTAAGCCGAAGCCATCAGATCATCCATTCCCAAGACAGTAAAACATTTATCAAAATTATAACGAAAGCTTTTACTACTTGAATTAATTATCGTCAACCGTTCGTCGTTCGTACTGTACGCTGCTCAATGCGTTTTTCATAATTTACACCCTGAAAAATACGCTGTACAAAAATTCCCGGTGTGTGGATTTGGTTGGGGTCAAGCTCTCCTGGCTGCACGAGTTCATCGACTTCGACTATCGTAGTTTTACCTGCCATCGCCATCATCGGATTAAAATTACGCGCCGTTCCTTTAAAAATAAGATTGCCCATCGTATCGCCTTTCCACGCTTTTACCAAAGCAAAATCTGCATGTAGCGCAGGTTCGAGTACGTACCAACGCCCGTCGATTTCGCGGGTTTCTTTGCCTTCCGCGACCTCTGTACCGTAGCCCGTAGCCGTATAAAATGCCGGAATTCCCGCACCGCCCGCACGTATTTTTTCGGCAAGTGTACCTTGTGGCGTGAGGGTCACTTCGAGTTCGCCGGAGAGGAGTTGACGTTCAAATTCGGCGTTCTCTCCCACGTAAGAAGAAATCATTTTTTTGACCTGTCGCGTCTGCAACATCAAGCCGATACCAAAGTCATCTACCCCCGCATTATTGGAGATACAAGTGAGTCCTTTTACGCCTTTTTTGACCAAAGCCGCGATACAGTTTTCGGGTATCCCGCATAAGCCAAAACCACCCAACATCAGTGTCATATTGTCCTGAATATCGTGTATGGCTTCATCTGCATTTTTATATACTTTCATTCTAATGAGTGGATTTTGAATGAGTGAATTTTTGAATGAGTGAATGAGTGAATGAGTGAATGAGTGAATGAATTTTTGAATGAGTGAATGAATGAATGAGTGAATGAATGAGTGAATGAATTTTTGAATGAGTGAATCATGGATATTCATTCATTCACAATTCACAATTCACTCATTAGAAAATTCACTCATTGATCATAACTATCTAATTAATAAAATACTTCCTGTTAGTTCTTCGGAATCGTTGTTACCTGTCTGAATGACAATCAAATACGTATAATTTTCTTGTGCTTGTTGTTCACCCCTAAATGTACCGTCCCAACGCATCGAAGCATTGTTATGTACCAACTCTCCCCAACGATTAAACACCTTAAAGCCAATGACTTCGGCAGAGCCATACAACACCGGATAAAAGGTATCGTTTAGGTCGTCTCCATTCGGTGAAAAGGCATTTGGAATCTCCCAACGGCTACGGTCTTCCACCGTAATGCGTACCTCATCCGTCACTTTACATCCATTCAAATCAGCAGTGACCGTATAAGTGAAAGTTCCCGCTTCATTTGCAATAAAAGTCACCTCCGCACTACCGCCTAAATTGCCATCTTCGCCTACCCATGTATAGATATAATCCGCATTGTCAGGCTCTACATTCAAGTCGAAGGAACTGCCCAAATCAACCGTCATATCTTCGCCTCCATCTATTGTAAATTCAGGCGTGACGGTCAGCGTAATTTCACCGACACCCGTACAACCGTCGTCGTCTGTTACCGTAACAAAATAAGTTCCTGCCGTATTGGTCGTGACTGTGGCAGTTTCCTGACCGCTTGACCATTCGTAAGAAGCGTACTGACCAGCATTTAATGTAATATTTTCATCAAAACAAAAATCCGTTGGTCCGTCTGTTATAATCTGCGGAATAGGTCCCATAGTTGCTGAGATTTCTATTTGCTCGGTCGTTTGACAGCCCAATGCGTCCTCCACAATCACCTCATAAGTTCCGGCAGCAAGATTAGTGAATGTATTATCATTTTGAAAAGTATTGCCATTGTCAATACTATATTGATAATCGGGTGTGCCGCCTGTTGCCGTAATTTCAATCATACCATCAGTACTGCCACAGGTGGTAGGTATTGATGTAATATTTAAGGTCGGCGCACCTGCCGAAATCAAGGTCACAGACTCTTGCATTTGACAACCATTTACATCTTCGACCAACACATTATAAGTACCGGGTGGAAGACCGGAAAAGACATTGCCACTTTGGAAATTTGCACCTCCATCAATACTATATTGGTAAGGACTTGTGCCACCTTCCGCATTGACGGTTATTTCGCCATTTTCACCATCACATATCGAATTATTTAAATCGACCATGCTAATATTCACCGCCCCATTATCCATAAGTGTTATTTGCATATAGCTGTCACAAGCATTGGCATCTCTCACTACAATGTCATACGTTCCACCAGCTAAGTCATTGAATATCATGCTATTCTGAAAGGTCGCACCATTGTCAATACTGTATTCATAACCCGCCATACCGCCCGTAGCCGTGATGGTGATACTACCATTATTTTCTCCGCAAGAAGGATCGACGGTACTCACATCTGAGATTTCAGGTGCATCAATACTGTTCACCGAAATTTGCATAATGACCTGACAACCCGTAAAATCTTCAACAATCACATCGTACATACCGCCCGATATATTTTCAAAAATATTACTACCTTGAAACGCATTACCACCGTCGATACTATATTGATAATTGGGTGTACCGCCTTCGGCGAAAATGGTAATCGTACCTAAGTTTTCATCGCAAGGTGTATCCTCTATTTGAATGTCGGTAATTTGGGGATTATCGTATTCTGTGAGTGTCACCATTTCAATGCCAACACAGCCATTTACATCTCTAATAATAATATTATATGTACCTGCGTCTAAGTCCGTAAATAAAGCCGATGACGAGTAGTTCGCGCCATTATCAATACTAAATTCGTAGGGAGGCGTACCGCCGTTGACAAATATCTGAATCGCACCATCCGACACATCACAAGTCGTGGGATCGGTGGCATCTATATCTCCGATAATGATAGGTCCGGTCGTGATAATATTGGTTGTCACTTCGGTCACGCATCCTGCTGCATCTTCTACCGTCACGGTGTATGTAGCTGGACTAAGGTTGAAAAATGTCGATTCAGGTTGGAAATTTACGCCGTCAATACTGTACGAATAAGGGGCTGTTCCATTCGTCGGATTCAGGTTGATGACACCATTCGTATCACCGCAAGTGGCGGGCGTGACATCAAGATTTGGCTCAGGCGCACCCGCTTGCGTGAGGGTCAACATTGTGGTAAAACGACAACCGATAAAATCAACAATAACAACATCATAAGTACCTGCGGGGAGATTTTCAAAAGTATTTGACCCTTGAAAAGTTAGTCCGTCATCAATACTATATTCAAAATTGGGCGTGCCTGTTCGTACATACAATTCAATTACACCATTGTCCATTCCACACATCGGATTGGCAACAAACATACTATCTAATGAAGGCGACGCAGGTTCAGTCAAATTGACAACCAAGGTATCTGCACAGCCCTCCGAATCCGCTACGATAACAGGATAAGTACCTGCCCCAAATCCGGTAAAGATGGGCGAAGTTTGATAGTTCAAACCGTTATTATTACTGTATTGCAAGGGCGGTACACCGCCGCTTGATTCTACCAAAATAGAGCCATCTTGTGTACCACAAAAACTCGCATTTTCAACAATAATATCATCAAATGAAGGTCCGGTAGAAGCAGTTATCGTAAGTGATTCGCTTGCTGTACAACCTACCGCATCTCGTACAACTATCGCATAATCGCCACCTACTAAATCCGAAAAAGTATTTTCACTCTGATAAGTCGCACCATCGTCGATACTATATTCATAATTTTGCACACCTCCGGTTACTTCTATGATTATCAATCCATTAGCATCGCCACAAGTGGTGACGAGATTAGAACTCGCAGTAGTGATTTGTGGCGTATTAGATTCCAAAATAGTAACCGTATTGGTTGCCTCACATTGTGTGGCATCCCTTACACAAATACTGTATTCACCTGCGGGTAAGTCCGTAAAAGTAGGTGAATTTTGGAAAGTCATACAGTTGTCAATACTGTATTGATAAGGTTCGTCACCTTCCGAAGCCATGAGGGTAATCGCGCCATTGCTACCGTCGCAAGAGGTCTCATCTACATTGGCAGTGAGCATCGGCATCGGGGCATTATCGACTATGGCTTGCGTGCTGACCACACAGCCCTCGGCATCTTGTACAACAACGGTGTAATTCCCCGCCGAAACTCCCGTAAAGACATCTTCCATTTGAGAAGTCGCACCTCCGATGCTATATTCAAACGGCGGTGTGCCACCTGTCACTTCTACGTTTATCGTACCTGTGATTCCACCACAATTTTCGGGCGTAGCTATCACATTCACATCAAATGAACCCGTCGCATTTATCATCACCGAAGCGGTCTGTGTACAGATATTTCCATTTGAATCGGAGAGCGTGACCGTCACGTCATGGCTACCTCCAGATAAGCCAACAGCAGTAGCGGTGCTTTGTCCATCATCCCATTCGTAAGTAAGGTCAAAATCTCCTTCCGGTTGGCTGACTATCACAACGCTTGCCTCTGTATTGGCGGCACATGTGCCGCTTGTATCTTGTTCAATATTTATAATAAAATCATTTAATGCGATAATTTCGGCGGAAGCCGTACCTGTACAACCAGAAGCATCTGTGACGAATAGGTTGTATGTGCCTTCCGGCAAATTAGATGGGTTTTGAATGATAGAATCAACAGGCGTATCCCAGTTGAAAGCATAAGGAGCTACGCCTCCACTGACATCGGTAAGGAGTGTTCCTACATCTGTCAAACAACTAATATTAATAGATTCGATTTGTATATCCAATTCAGAAATAATAACTTCTATACTATCTTCAAATGTACAATCACCGATGATACCGGATACGTTGTAAGTCGTACTTTCGGTGGGAATGACCGTAACTAAAGCTGTTCCAGCTCCGGTTGACCACTGGTAACTTACCGCGCCATTTGCTTTGATTTGAATGGTGTCATTTTCGCATAATGTAATTGGGCTTTCTGGTAAGAAAGTTATCTCTGCATCATCGCGTATATCTATGACTGTTGAGTCTATTCGGACATTTCCACATTCTAATAAGGACGTAATATAAACGATGAGTTCTTCCGCACCTTCGTCCATGTTGTCAACAACAGGCACGACAGGAACGGTAATTTCGGTTTCTCCGGGAGCAAAAATAAGTGAGTCGGGAATCTCGGCAAAGTCAACACCATTAGTTGCTGTACCCGTAACATCTAAGTAAACGATAGTGGCATCAGGTTCAGGTGCAGACAGCGATACGGTGAAAGCACCATCTGAACATCCTTCAATCGCCAAATCAACATTCGGACTGAATTCGTACCTCGGCGGTGAAATAGAGGCTATACCAGTGGACAGACTTTGTGCCTCAATAAAGACACCTGAATCGAAAGCCCCATCACCAACATCGGCAATAGCGAGTTTGATATGATAGGTTTCACAAGGGGTGACCTGCGCGCTTGCCGTAAAAATACTCGTGAAAGCATCGTATTCGACACACAGTCCGCCTTCATTGGTGATATAGTATGAGTTGTTTGTAACAGCATTAATATTAACAATAGAAACAGGTGTATTCGTGCCGGGAATTAGAGCGATATTTTCTGCGCCGTTGAATGGTCCTGATATACCCGGTCCGCTAATGAAAAACCCAAAAACATCATTGTACATGGTAGGTGAGGGCGGTGCAAATTCAGGATATTCTTCGGAGCCGAAGGAGTAATTGAAGGACAATATATCAGTAGAAGCATAAATATCAAATTCTAATACACAAGCATCTTGTGTAATGTAAGTCAAGCCGTCCAACACCAACAAACTATCTAAATCGGCATCGCCCACCGCACCAATATTTAAACCCGCGTTACCCATTCCATCTGGTCCTTCGGCAGCTGTGGCAGAGCCATTGGTGAGAATAATACCGCTTTCCATGCCGAGATTACATTCGCCATTGGTCTGAAAAGTACCGAAGGCACCATTCGGGCAATTTAGTGTCACATTGGAAATAATAACGCCATCGGCGGCAATAATACTTCCCATTTCATCGGCAGATACATCCGTAAAAACATCTATCGGAATATCAAGCGTACAAGAATCCGTTGAACATTGCCAGCTAATATCCCAACCACCGGAGGTCGCAAAAGTATTTGACTCAAAGGCAATCGTGAAGCAACTGCTTGGTGTTTGCAGTTCAACATTAGCACCTGTGAGGAAATATCGTCCAAGTACATCGCCCGTCGTATCCGGTCCGTCATATAATGTTAGCACATCACCATCAGCAGGTAAATCATAAGTATTGATATTAATAATGATACATAAATTAGGCTCGTCAGGGCATACACTGAAATCCCAATCTTCATTATTTAAGTAATTGCCACTCGGACCGCCACTATCGTAAAATGTACCGGAACAATCTGTCAAATCAGGAAAATCTAAATCTGTTCCATCGGGCGGACAGGCATCTTGTGTACATTGCCACGTAGCTTCCCAACCGTCCTTTGTGACTGTATAGTCAGATATAAATTCAATCGTAAAACAACCTTCATTGTGAAAGGTCGCATCCATACCAATGCCGCTTAGAGTTGCGAGCAAAGTACCATCTGTTCCTGAACCTTCATAAACATTGAGTTGGTCATGAATACTTGATTCTATATCATACTCCACAAAGGTCAGTTCGAGACAAGTATATGCCGAATCGGGACATATAATGTAGGTTTCGATTTCATCATTGGCATATTCGCCATCCGGTCCGCCACTGTCGTAAAATGTACCGGAGCAAGTAATAAAATCCGGCGGAGGCACTGGGCATCCACCTTGCGTACACTCCCATGTCAGTTCAAACCCGTCTCTAAACATACCACCATCCGATGTAAAACCAATCGTAATACAGCCCGTCGTTTCTACGGTTACAAATTCTTGATTGCCCATGCTTTCTCCATCAATACTCTCTACGAGATTATTCGGGTCAGCAGTAGATCCATCATAAATGGAGAGGTTGTCAAATATCGGTTCAATGTCATAACTGGCTACCGTAACAGCGATACAATCATGCGGATTACTCGGGCAAATCGTGTAAGCAAAATTTTCAAAAGCACCATATTGTCCGTTCGGTCCGCCACTGTCATATAGAAGACCTGTACATTCATTCGTTGTGATATTCGTGATGACATTCGAGTTAAATTCGTCGATACACAACTGAAAATCACCGTCACTTCCGGTTGTTGCTGCATTGATACGAAGGTAGTAAGTCTCAGAAGGGTCAAGTGCCAACAAATCCAGCGACGCGCTATTTTCATCAACGGCTCCTTGTGCACAAGCGAGTTCGGCAAAGGCAGCACAACTACCGCGATAAACAGCGATTTGTGGTTGCTGCATTGTCGCACCGTTCACTGTTATTGTTAGGTCAATAATCGTAGAAGTTGTGGAAAATACAAACCATACATCATTTTGGTCGCCATCCCACGTGGGCGAACATTGCGCGGGTGTACCGTAGCCCGTACTCGTGGTGGCATTTGTGGTCGTAAATTCATCAACACCGGAACAGTAACCTTCTATACTAGGAACAGTAATGGCATTGGTGCAGTCATCATTGGCAGGTTGCGCCATCAGTACAGCCACGAAACCAAGTAGTAGTAAGGTGAAAAAGAATCTCATATTCGACTTTTTAAGTGGGAAAGACGACGCTCATTGTGTATTATTGAAATGTAAAAGGATATAATGTGAATGTGATTTTTCAACTATTTAAACAGTTGATCGTTAGATTTTTAGTGTAAAAAAGTACTTTAAACAAAATCTATTTCATCTCCTTTCGATACTTTTACATTCCTCACTACTCATAATCAATTCACGTAGTCCGACCTACTTGATTTATTCTTAACAGACAATGGGTATTTTTATTTTTTGTAGGAAAAAACAAAAATTTGGGACGCTAAAATTAGCGTTTTTTAACGGTTTGAAAGGTATTTTAATGAGGTTTTTTATATCGGCTTCATTCTCCCTTGAAAAATTCACATCCATATACTACGCTTCAAAGTTTTTACTTTTGACTTTTTCTTAATTCTTCAAATTTATCTTGTAATCTCAACGCAGGTTCATAATTAGAATTTTGCCTTAGCGATTCCTGTAATTTCTTAATTGCCGTTTGTCCGTCTTTGGTGACGAGATAGGCTTTTTTAGCTTCAAAATAAGAAGCAATCGCGCCTTTATTTTGTTGCTTCGCCAATTGGATGCCCATGTCCAGAGCTTGTGGAATAGCTCCATTATGTTTGTCGTGCAGCTCTATATATTCAAGAGCTTTAGCGGGATTATTTTTTGCCTCAATTTGTGCAAGTATAAAGTAAGCAAAATTATATTTATAATTCGTAGCAATCGCTTTTTCAAAAGTTGTTTTGGCATTTTGATAATCCCCTTTGGAAGCATAAAGACTGCCCAACATTCCAAGCACGGTAGTATGTTCAGGATTGATTTCCAATGCTTTAGTGAGCGCGTTTTGTGCTTTATCATTCTCCCCTATCGCGCGATAAGAGTCCGATAAGGTCATCCATACCCCTTCGTTTTTCGGGTCGAGTGACACGGCTTTTTCGTAACGACCAATCGCTTCTGTCCAGTTTTTTTCTTTCTTTGCCAAATAGCCTTTATACGCATCATCACTCTTCCGTTTGGTGACTGCGCCTATGGTTGTATTGCCCACTTTTTCAGCATAAATAACATCATTGGGGGGCCAAGCATTTTCGATATAACTTCTATCAATGTGGCGAGAATACCAAAGTCCGTATTCCCACGGACGCTCTTGCCTATCATGATAACGCACGTAATAAACTTTCAAATTCGGAATACGGCGCATCAAATAATGTACAACGGGTTCACCACAGTTTGTACCGAAAATCACCTCCGGTATTTGCGCTTTGATTTCTTCGGCTGATTTACCTGCTTGTACGGCTTCCCAACCTTGCTTGGCTTCCGGTATATTTTCTATCACCCAATCGCTCAAACCCTTCATAGAAGTCATCCAATAATCCGTTTCATATTTGCCGAAGGCATTGTCTATTCCACCGAATATTTCATTAAAATAAACCGATTGATATGGGTGGTTTTTTACCATAAAAATAGCGGGCAAAGCCAATAATATTCCCAAAACACCGCCTACTGCGTATTTCCCCATCTTATTGGGAATCAATTGAATAAGCATATTAAATCCCCACGCTGCGAGTATCGCCAAAATAGGATATACAAACAGGAAGTGTCTCATTCCATCGTATAATGACGAACCTTTAATAATGGCATAAGCAACAGGAAATGCTCCAGCAAATAACATTAGCGCGAAAGCAAGTGTGTTTATTCTTTTTCGTAAAATAAAAAATAAACCCAGCGATAATATCAGTCCGACAGTAAAGAAAATCGGCGAACCGATAGTCATCCATTTTGGAATATAATACCAAGGAACGACTTCCGACCAGATACGTTTTCCTTCAAATAAAATCTGAATTGCCGTATCGAAACTTTCCATCTCCCCCAATGCCTTAAGCGGATTCGTAAGCGAGGCTTTTCGCGCCCAGGGCCAAAACAATTGACCACCAAAGTAGCCCAAAGCACTGACCAAAAGTCCGATTCCCGTGATTTTGGTGAGGTGTTTTACATTGGTTAATTTAGCGCGTAATTCAGGCTTCCACAAATGCGCGACACCCACAAAAAATCCAAAATATGCAATGAGTAACAAGCCACCGACTCGAACATTTATTGCCAATGCAATGCCCACCGCCAGCCACAAAATCGTCGCTTTACTTGGATTGGGTAATTGCTTAATAAATTTAAAAAGTTGATATAATGTAAAAATAAAAGCTGCTGCGAATGGGATGTCCTTTGGGTTATTCATCGAATGTCCGAAAATACGAGGAGAGAGTGCCAAAAAGAGCAAGGTTAAAAACCCGACACGCCAACTTCCTGTGACATGCTTTGCCAGCAATCCTGCAAAAAACATCATCATAAAACCGATCAATGAATTGACTAAATGCCGGAACTCGTAAATATCTCCAAAACGGCGATTGGGTACTTGAAAAGCAGGCTCTTCTCTACTCGGATATTCCTTGCCGTTGCTGTCTTTGTAATAAGGTGCGGCAGGGTCGGCAGGTGGATTGAGGCGCGAGGTTGCATAATCAAATAATCCGCCGTAATATTTCAGGTTTTTCCATTTCAAATAACTTTCATCTTTACCATCTGTCACCTTGTTTTTCAGGAGTTTATCGCCATAAACACGTTGTGTGTGTTCATCGCCTGTCATCCCATAATCAGAGCTGACCATCGGCATCAAAATTAGTAAAACTGCAGTGGTAATGACAAATAATAATCGGAAGATAGAAGACTCTTGACCTTCCTCAATTGCCTCTCTCCTACCCTGTAAAGGCTTTTTCACAAACCAATCCCACTTCACTGCAAGCGAAATAAATAAGGTCTGAAAAAACATCTTAAAACTATCTCGAAGGGGAGATATTTTTGTGCCTTCCACATCTTTCCATGTGACAGGCATTGAGCGTATCGGTACGCCTTGCAAATCGGCTTTGTAGAGTAACTCAACATCATGCGCCCAACCTTTTACACGTAGGTCGCCAAACAGTTTTTTCGCAATTGCAGCAGGGTAAAGCTTGAAGCCACACTGTGTATCTTTAAGTTTAAGTGAAGTGAAAAGTTGGATAATAAAATTGAACACAATACCCATAAGGCGGCGAGTGGGTTCGCCTTTAATTTCAGAGTCAGGATGCTCGCGTGAGCCGATGAGAATTTCGTTATCTGAAAAGGTTTTATCGGATAATTGACGAAGCCAATTCGCAATTTCGAGTGGAGCGGTCGCCATATCAGCATCAAGTGTAAGGATGTGTGTTCCCGTAGCCATCGCTACGCCACGCTGGAGTGCTGCGCCTTTTCCCGCATTTTCTTTAAGGCTGAGAACCTCACAATGAGGAAGATTCGCGTCTTGTATTTTCTTTACAGTGTCATCACTGCTGCCGTCGTCTATGATAATTGTTTCGTATTCGCCTTTCCATTTTTGGTCAAATTTTTTCAGCGCATTAACCAATAAAGGCACACGCTGACTTTCATTATAACATGGAATGACGAGAGACACCTTACCATCAAATGCTGGTGTCGGTGACGTAGAAACTTGTTTTTGAATATGCTGTTTTGGCTGCTTTTTTTTCTTGCTCATCGCGCGTGTCCTTTATTTTGGGGCTAATTTACGATTTTTTCATGTCATTCTGCCAACGGTTTAAAGGCTTGTCGTTAATATGAGCTAATCTATTTACATGAACACACTTAAATATTAATTGTTTTAATGATATTATATAACAATTAGATTAAAATAGACGAGCATATTCATCCATCTTTACAGGTATCAAGCAAACCCACGTAAGTATTTATTTTTTAGATTTTTATAAATAAAAATAACTTCAAATTAAATATAAAAAATAATCTTGACACTTATTTTCGTAATTTAATACACTGTTTCACAAATTTATTTACTTTTTTGAGTATTTCTTTTAAAATGACTCTTCACCAAAAAATCCTTAAATACAGTGAGTATTCGCGTCATTTTTGATTCGATTCATTTCAAAATAAACGTCAAAAAATGTAAATAAATTTATAAAACAGTGTATTTAATATGAATTAAAAATAATTTTTCCCGATAAAGCAACATTAGGATATAAAATAGCGTACAACTAATTATACTCCAAATATTTTTTGACTAAAACCTAACAACACCACCAATGATGAAATGGAACGGAGTTACGTAGTTAGTCGGTCTTTACCTGCCGGCAATTACATCTAAAAATCAATAATTATGCGATACTTAGCACAAGCAATGATGTGGCTGTGCTTGCCGGGCAGCCTATATGCACAAGCACTCAATACGCCAAGTGATTTTCAATCACTCATTCGCGTATCTGAAATGAATTACCAACCTACTGCGGAGTCATGGCAAGGTACTCCGACACAACCTTTACCTGTTAGTACGGGCGTATTTGTTGTCAAATACAAAGATGATAAGCAACTTGTGAAATATACAAGTGTAGAGTCCAATTTCGTAAAAAAACGAAAAGTAAAGGCAGCACGATATATCACTGAAAAAGATTACGAAAAGGCAAAACAAACCCTCCAACAAGCCCTCAAAAAGATGCCTCAACATGCCGATTTGATGAAAGCCATGGCAGAGATTCATAAAAAAGACGGTGCTTCCGTTACCGCTCTGACATGGTACAAAAAGGCAGCCGAAACCAATCCTATTGACTATCAAGCATATCTCAAGACCGCTCAGATACTGACTGAAAACGGTGATTATGAGCTGGCATTCAAAGCAGTATTATATGCCAAAGTTTTGAATCGTTATTCCACTGATGTGCAGTCAGAAGTAAAGCGAATTGCGCTGCTCAATGGGCTGAATTATAGAGATTGGTCTTTCATTCCTAAGTTTACTTTAATTAAAAAAGGTAATAATGTGCAAATCGCATATACAGGTGAGCCTTGGCGGGCTTATGCTACGAGTGAGGCGTTTTGGGAGCATGAGCCGGGCTACGCAAATACAAAATCTGACACTGAAGAGTATGACTGGGATATGATTCGTTACAAAGAAAGTTTGCTTAATGGTGTGGTTGCTTACAAGCTCCTGAAATATGCAGATAAAAAAGAAGAATATCCCGAAATTGATGCTTTCAGTATTGCTGTCAGCGAAGGATTCATTGATGAGTATATACAATACGAAATCATCGCACTCAAACGCCCACATTTTATACACACGCTCGAAAAACCTGATATTCAACGAATTGTGCAGTACATGTTAGTCACCCACTTCGAAAAAATACTTGAAAAATATGCTATGAAGTGAGGGACGTGCTGATGTGCTGATGTGTTGAAGTGTTGAAGTGTCATAATAACTAAAATGCTATAACATGTCCATACTTCAATACTTCAACACGTCAACACTTTCTATAAAGCAGCTACATGCTTCGTGTCGAAAGTATGAAGTTCGTATTGTTCAATGACTCTAATGAGTTTTTCGGCGTAGAGATTATCCTTTGAATATTGGGCGAGTTGAAGTCCTTTTGCCCAACGTTTGTAATCTGTTTTGTCGAGATGCGTTAGGCTCTTATAATCACCTTCGCTAATATATTTGCTGTGATTGCGGAAAGAAAACCAAGCCGTTTCGTAACTACGCATACACGCCCCATCATAAGTTGCTGTTTCTTTTTCCCAAGCTGTTTTACATTCCAAATTAAAGTAATTATTCGTCTGTTTGGCGATGATACTCGTACCTGCCTGACTTGCTATCAATGATTGCCCCAACGTCACCGAAGCAGGAATATTAAACTTATCCATTTCAGTAACGGCAACTTTTGCAAATCGCTGTATATATGCTTTGACCGCCTCCTCCGAAGCAAAAATAATCTCTGCATCGGGAGCGAGTTTTGCCTCTTCGTTACCACCAAACACAGAAAGTAATCCAGTCTTAGAAATCGTATTTTCTTGTGCTATAAAATGGTCGGCATCCGTCACTTTTTCAATTTTTTTAACAGGTTTTTCAGGTGTATGCAAAAGTGGTTGCACAGCTTTTGGCTCCCCTTCCTGCTGTGGGATATTCTCTTGGGCAGGTTTTTTTATATGAAAATTGACCTGCATATTTTTACCCGCAAAAGCAGTTAATATGATTAAAAAAATGGATAACTTAAACCAATGATTACGAAGAAAAGTACCTGTTATGGTTTGGTACGTTTTCATTTTTGCGACAAATGTGTGTGTTGATTTCATGTTTAAACCATCATTTTGATATATTTTGTTTCCTATTTAAAAGCAAAAGTAAAACAAATTGTTTTTAAAATCAACAAAAAGTATGCTTTTTTATTTTTTTTCTTAAAAACAGTAGTGTAGTAGATGTAATGCTACCCAAAAAATGTTAAAATCAACTCAAAGGGAAGAAAAGAAAAAATTGGAGGCAATGACCGCCTTTTCATCAAGAATTAGACCGGTTGATTATCGTAAAAGGTCATTAACTTTAGCTGAAGCGGTTTCGCTCCGGCTTTATTTTTTCCATTTAAAAGACCGTTCGTCAATAGCACGCATCGTACAAAGAACGCCGTTGAGGTGGTCGTACTCGTATTGTATTAATTCCGAAATATTATCTTGCACTTGCCACGTCCGTTGTTGCCAGTTTTCGTCCAAATAATGCAGCGTCAGGCTACGATGTCGCTGTACTTTGACCAATAAATTTGGAAAACTCATACAATCATCCCACAGTTCAAACATCTCCTAACTTGCGTCTTTAATTTCGGGATTAATGATGATGTATGATTTATCCAAATTCAAATAAAACAATCGTTTCATCACTCCGATTTGTGGCGCAGCAATTCCCCGACCAAAACCATATTTGCGACGAATATCCTCCATCGCACTATGCAAATCTGCGACCCAATCCGTTATCAAAGGTAGCTCACTTTTTTGTACAAGTTTGCATACTTGGTAAAGGCGCGGATCGCCCAATAAGAGGATGTCATTGACTGTTTTCATACGGATAATAGTATTTGAATGTAAAAATGGCACGTTATTTTGATAGGATAGAAAAAATAATTGGTATTTTGCAAATCAATTACAATTTATTCATCAATCACAAGCTTATGCGACAAATTACTTTTATCACTTCATTTTGTGTTCTCGCTTTAATGATGACCTTCGGCTGCGTTCCGACTAAAAACAGTTCTTCAAACGGCGATTGTATAGATGAAAGTCAGATTAATCCTGATATCATGTGCGCTGCCGTTTACGAACCTGTGTGTGGCTGCGACGACAAGACCTACGGGAATACCTGCGAAGCTGCAAGAGCAGGAGTCACCAAATGGACGGAGGGCGAATGTGGGAAATCCAAAAAACTATCTTGCATAGACGAAAGTAAAATACGGACGGATGTAGGATGTGCCGAAATTTATCAGCCCGTTTGCGGTTGCGACGATAAGACTTATGGCAATCAATGTGAAGCCGAAAACGCTGGTGTGACAGATTGGAGAGATGGCAGATGTTCCAAAAAAGAAACCTGTATTGACGAACAAAAAATCCGCCCGGACATGATATGTACGCGCGAATACGCGCCTGTATGTGGCTGCGACGGTAAGACTTATTCCAACTCTTGCGAAGCTAAAAAAACAGGGCTAACAAGCTGGAAAAAAGGCACTTGTGAAAAAAGTGAAGCCCCAAAAGGTTGTATCGACGAACGAAAAATAAATCCCAATCAAGGTTGTAATAAAATATACAAACCCGTCTGTGGTTGCGATGGTCAAACCTACGGCAATGAGTGCGAAGCCGAAAAAGCAGGTCTCACCAAATGGAAGCCCGGTAGGTGCAAAGGATGATTTTAGGATGGCGATTTTTCTTTTTTAATTTTCCAACGATTGTGCGTCCAAAGCCAATATTGGGGCTGTTCGCAGATTTGTTGTTCTAAGAGGCGGACGTGTTTTTCGGTGATTTCGCCGTGTTCGGTATTGGCTGGATTTTCTTCTATCAATTCCAATTCAAAGCGATAATAACCGCGTTTGACTTTGTGAATTCGAGCGAAGATAACAGGTAGATTGTAGGCTCTCGCGTACTTTTCAGCACCATAAAAAACAGCAGTATCTTGATGAAGAAAGTGTGTCCAATAATAACTTTTGGATGTACGAGAAGGCGACTGATCAGAACCGAAAACCATAATGACATGCTCGTCTTTTAATGCTTCAAATGTCTCTTTGACCTTTTTAACTGATAAGAGTTCTAAGCCAAATTTTGTGCGAGATTTTTGTATTTTTTTATCAAAAAAAACATTCGCCAAAGGCGAATAAATACCTATCACACGATGCGGTACAAGTGGCTTGAATCGAAGCACGGCAAGTTCCCAATTATTATAATGTCCCGAGATGATGACCGCACTCTTACCTTCGGCATGTAAGCGATGTAAAATCTCCGTGCCAGTAGGCGTGCATCTTCGCAATGCCTCCGCATCCGAAATGCTAAACAGCTTAATACTTTCCACTATAATATCGCAAAAATGTCGATAAAACTGTCTGGTAATTTGTCGAATTTCCTTTTCATTTTTTTGCGGAAATGAATTGGTCAGGTTTTTAATAACCAGTTTTTTTCTGTAAGGAATGGTGTAATATGTAATCAGAAAAATCAGGTCGGAGACGCGATGCAGACACCACATTGGCAAGAGGGAGAGCGGCTTGATAATAAGGTAGTATAAAAGGACGCTCATTTGTTAGAGAAGTGGAAATGGTGATTGGTGATTGGTGATTGGTGGATTTTGCATAGTAAAAATTCCTTACGACCAGTCACGAGTCACCAATCACCGTTTTATCTTTATCATTCCTGAAGGTCAGTATGTTTGTTCATAATATTGGTACACACCTCCAATTCTTCATCGGTATAAGCCAAAAAATAGACATCACGAAGTTGCGAATCGGGATTGAATTTGAGGTAAGTGACTGCCTCACTAATCAGGCTACGAGCGATGCTTTCTAAATTACCGTTTGCCATACCTGTACCAAATAATGGAAAGATAATAGATTGGAAATTATTGTCAAGTGTATCGGCTTTCGCAAGGGCGTTTTTGATACAATTTTTAATATTACTAACGGCGCGGTAACCTTTGCCGGGTTCGCCATGCACGGCAGCTACGTGGAGGATGCGTTTTACATCGTTCGTCTTGCCGAGGTCGCCCGAATCTGTGTCAAGAACCGTAGCGGGCTGTACATATACATTGGTGCTGACTTTTCGTCGGAGGGCATCTGCAATGGTGTCTTCTTTGACATTACCGACATCATCTTTCCGTGCGCCCATATAGCGAATAATCGCTGATACAGAGCCTTCGTAAAACCTCGCCATTTCCATATTCGTATTTTCGGAATTGACCCAGATGTCCACGCCTCTTACATTGCGAATATCGCCCGTAATCAAACCAACTTTTGTGTTTTTTTGACCTTTCAGCGAATAAGTATGTTTGTCTGTCTTTTCCAATGGCTTGGCACGTCTGACAGGCTCTCCGGTTGATGAACTTTCGATATTTTCGATTTTCTCTTTGAGTTTCTTATTTTCTTCAGTGAGTTCACCATTATCACCTATCTTAATTACGCGCTGTGTGCCGTACCACCAAATAAAGGCAAAAGCCGCCGCCGCACCACCAAATTCAATCTTAAAAATTTCTCCTTTAGCGATACTTTCAGGAAAAAAAGTAAATATCAAAAAGACCGGAAACAAGGCAATCAGCAACCAAGCCAAAACCATATTCGCATTGCGCTTTGTCCCCGTTTTTACACTCACAAAATGTATGATAGCTCCCACCACAAGGCAAGCCACAGCAATAATTAAGTATGTATATTTCTCCATTTTAGAGCTTATGTTTATTAGTAATTATTTACCACGAAGGACACGTAAGACACAAAGTCGAACTAACGAAAAAGAAAACTAAGATTTTTAATGAAATTCCTCATAGACTTCTTGTGTTCTACTGCGTTAATTCGATTTTCGTGCCTTTAGTGTACTTTGTGGTGGTAGTTATGTTTGTTCAATAAATAATGACAGGCGATTATCGTTTTTGCGTCCTGTATCTCGTTGGTTTCCAATAATTTATTTAATTCAGGTAGCGTATATTCTAAGGTCTGAATGTCCTCATGTTCATTCAGTAATCCGCCACCTTTTTCTACCTTACCCGCTTCATTGACCTCCACATAAAATAAAAATATTCGCTCGGAAGAGATGCCCGGCGACGTAAATATAGCAGATATTTCCTCTATATTGATTACCTCATAACCAATTTCTTCTAATATTTCCCGTTTGGCGGCAGTCTCAGCATCTTCTCCTTCGTCTATTAATCCGGCAACGACTTCTATCATCCACGCATCGCGTTTGCTATGTGGCGGAAATCGAAACTGTTTGATCAACAATACTTTTTGTGTATCGGTATTATAGACGACTCCGGCTGCCGCGTCGTTGCGTTGCAGACAAAAATAGGTTACTTCCTCTGACAAGTCACCGTCAAATTTTTCATAGCGAAGTCGTGAAGATTCTATTTTAAAAAAACTATCAAAAAGGGTCTTTTGCTCTATGATGTCTATTTTCATTTTGGTTAATTTTAAGGCTCAATATAGGTAAATTTTTATTGAAACAAATAGAGAATGTAAGGACAAGTGGATTTTTTTTACAAAAAAAGTAAAAAGCACGAACTATTTTGTTTCAAATATTGTTCTGTATATGAATTCAATAATGGCAATTTACGATTTTAAATTTTAAAAAAGACATTAATTTGGATTTAAATTTTGCAATGACAAAAAAATGACACTTTTTTGTTTGATTATTTAAACTTCTCAAAAATTGATTATCATGTTTATACGCAGATTCAAAAGAAAGTACCTTGTTCCCGCACCCAATACTCCGGTGACGAAGAACAAATAAGGTAATTTCTACCAATAAAATTAAGCTGCCCTTCGGGGCAGCTTTTTTTATACCTATATTTTTTCAAAGATAATATCAATCTGTTTACCATTTACATCAAAGATTTTTTGATACATTTTGATGAGTTCGGAAGTCGGATTTACGTTATCTTGAACTGCCCGAAGTCCTTTCATAAAGCGAGTACTCGTAACAAAATTTAATACGTTGTACTTCCCATACGTGCTACACCTATATCGCCTGAAACGACTATTATGCCGACGGTAGTTGGTGATGTGTAATAATCGCTACTCATGGGGATTATTTTTGAGCAGGCGGAAATGAGCGATATGAGTGGAAGTAAAAATAGATATTTTATTTTCATGTTGTCATGGATTGTCGGTGAAACAGTATTTTTTAGCCTTAAAAATTCAACAATTCAAAAATAAGGTTTTTTTATATGTTTTCAATAAAAATTGCGGTTGAGCATCTGAATGCAAGAGATTTGTACGGATTTTTGTTTTTAGATTTACATTAAATTAATTATTTTATTATGTGTTAAAAGTTTTTATCATCAGGAATTTCAGTCAATCCACATTCAGACAAATTCAACGTAGTCGATTTATTTTCCATCGCTTCCGCGATACGTCTTTTGGCTTTTCATTCATAATTCAAAATAATTAAATGTATATTTTTTTTATAAAAACCTAAAACGACGCTTCCATCTCGTTCCGCATTAGCTTTGTTTTATATACGTAAAGGAACGAATTGGAAGTATCGTTTTACGATTTTTTATATTTTAGCAAATTTAATAAAAAGGAAAGATTCGGAGTTAATGAATTGAGAGAGGATTCTATCAGGGGTTATTAGTATTGGTACGTCGATGTAGAGAAAATTTATGAATTTTCTCTACATCGAGGATGATAATGGGAAAAACTACGACCACCGCCTAACCATCCCCATCGCCAATCCAAGCATCATCATAATCGACCCCAGCCACACCAAATTAATCCCCGGGAACAGAATCGCCTGCATCACGATATACTCGGTGCGGGGCTTACCTTCTGCGATTTCAAAGGTCATTGTACGGGCTGCAGGGTCCACTTTATTGAAGCGAAAACGTAAGCCGAGTTCGTCGATTTTATCGTCGATACTCAAGCCGAAATTATTGCGAATGAGATAAACGGGTTCTGCTTTCCAGACGGAATCAGTGTCCATTTTGTGGACGGTCAGTTGGGCAGCTACGGGGATGTCGCCGGGTTGGGCTTTGTAATCTTCGTGGGTCGGGCTTTGGCTGAAACCGTCGAATGTGATGTAGTGTTCGCTCGTAAACATGGTGTCTTTTTCCGAGACGATATATTCGACGTATTGCAGGCTATCTTCCTGTGCTTTTGCGGCTTCGGGGTCGGTTTCGCTCATGGGCAGGGCGGAGACGTAGGTGAAAATATCCTTTGCAAAATAGTGTTTCGTCGCCGGATTAGAGGATTCTATTTTGGTGAGCATTTTATTGTACAAGACATTCGGATGTAGATCAAATTCCTCTATGATTTCCGATTTATCTTCATTATACCGCTTATAATTAATTGTGAATTGGCGGGTAAATTTATCCATTTCATCGCCCTTGTAAGTCACCACATAATCATTCATCACAACAGGCGTTTCCTTCGGTAAAATCATATTAATTCGCGCATCTTCGGCATTGAATCCCTCAATCGCACTCGTATCCATGAAGCCCTTTGAAATGACCTCTTTTTTCGCCCCCGAAAATATTACACCCAAGAGCATTATACCAAATCCAATATGCGCCACTGCCGAACCCGACACCTGAATTTTGCCACGCAATACCGTTATCACATAGTCCAGATTCGTCGTAATCGCGTACAATCCAGTGATTAATAGGAGAATATATTGCCATGTTCTGATGCCTGAAAAATACGCCATCGCCCAACCACCGACGATACTTATCGCTAAAGCAAAACCTGTATGCGTTAGGAATTTTCGCCAACGCTCTGTCGTCATTTTATCATCTTTGTATCGTAGAAATTGCGCCATGCCCGACAACATTCCCACAAATACACCTATCCATAATTGATATTTATTATAATGCGCGACCACATCTTCTGGCGGACTGTAATTGACGGGATTGCCACCGCCCAATTCGGAGAAAAAGGTCAGGATTTTATTAAAAACAGGAATTGAGGTCGTAAAGGAAATTAGGACGGAAGAAAATATCAAAACCAGCGAACCGATAAACATCCAAAATTCCTTTGAGTAAGCACTTTCTTCTTTTTTGGGTGAGGGTATTTCGTTTCTTTTTGAAAATAATAAAAATAATGGTGGAATGAGAAATGCGAGGATGAAACCGACCAGTTGCCACTCCAAACCCATCTCCGTAAAAGCATGTACAGATGTATCGCCGAGCACGCCACTTCTCGTTAGGAAGGTCGAGTACAATATCAGTACGAATGTTAAAATAAAAAATAGGTAAGTCGCTTTGATAGAGTGACCTGTGTTTTTGGCAACCACGCCTGTATGTATGCCCGCAATGAGGACAATCCACGGCACGAGCGACATATTTTCAACCGGATCCCAAGCCCAATATCCACCAAAACTCAATGCCTCATACGCCCACGCACCACCCATCAGGATGCCTGTACCAAGTATCGCCCCGGAGAATAATGCCCACGGAAGCGCGGGTTTGAGCCATGCTTTGTGTTCGCCTGTCCATAGCCCGGCTACGGCGTAGCAAAAGGGTATCGCCGTAGAAGCAAAGCCCAAAAATAAGGTTGGTGGATGAATCGTCATCCAGTAATTTTGGAGTAGCGGATTCAAGCCTTTTCCTTGCAGCGCAGCCACGTAATCAGGACGCGAAAATATCGGCGCATCAAACATATCCCGCACCATCACAAAAGGACTCGAACCGATGCGCGTAAAGTCATCACCATGATAAAAATACAAGCCCAAAATCATGGACATAATAAACGCCTGAATCAGCGACAAGGTCGTAATGACAGGAGCTTCCCAAGCTTTCGCCGTCCGTAAAAGTATCAAACCCAACACCGCGTGCCAGAACATCCACAATAAAAAACTGCCTTCTTGTCCTTCCCAAAATGCCGAGAAAATATATCGAAAATCGAGGTCGTCCGAGACGTGTTCCATGACGTAATGATACTCGTAATATTGGTTGAGCATCATATAAAAAATCGTTCCGACGATACCAAATACCGCCAAGCTATGCACTACGAATGCCCCACGCCCCATTCGCAACCAACCGGAACGCGCCGCATCTTTTTCCAAAGGCAATTCACCTTGAATTTGCTCTTTATTTCGCGTAGCAAACCAATAACTCAATGCTGCTAACAAGCTGGAAATGAAGCCCAAAAGCACCAAAAAGTGTCCAAGTTTTCCGGGTAGGATGTGTTCGTTGATGTATTCCATTTATGTGTGCAAATTCAAGTGTCAAGTACAAGTTCAAACCGTTTCGGTTACCATTTCTTCAATAATTCCTTTCAGTTTTTTGAGTATTTTGAAAATGGTAAAAATATCGTCGTCACGAGTTGCAGTGTACGATTCACTAACGCAGTATTCACCATTTTTCAAGGTCAAAAAATACCAGTATCTCCCCATTACATAAGTACCATAAATAATATCTGTATCATCATTGATAGCCTGTGCGGTCATCATCGCAATGATAAGTTGACCAAGTGGGTCATTATCTGCACCTTTTTCTTTCTTGTACTCATGTAAGCAAAAGTACGGTTTTTGAGGTTCAAATTGCCCGGAGGCTATCATCATATCTACTTCACCTGAAACAGTCTCTCCGTTTATATCGCCACTCAATCTTCTATTGGCAAACAATTTATATAAGTCATTATCGTAATTTACTTTATCTATCAGTAATGCAATGAATTGGAAAATCAATTCTTGTTCATTCCAAACATCTACATTATCACGCAATTTTTCTTGCAAACGAATCAAATCACGTTTGGTATCTTCCGGAATAAGTTCATCACTCTGCAACCAATTATCTAAGTCCTCACATTCTTTCTTAACCTTGAGTCCAAATGTATTGGCAATATCTTGACGAGTCCAATGTTTGAAAGTTTTCATGTGAATAGTTTTTATGATGAAATTGCTAAAACATTAGCTTTCAGTTCCTTATCAGTCATCAAATACCTCAATTCATTACAGTAATAATTCCATTTCGCATAGATCGGAAGCGTTTCTTGCATGGTAATTTTTGAAGCAAATTTGCTTTTCGCTACACGATAAAAGAAAATCTCTTTAGTCGGATTCGGCTGACTTTCAGCTATAATTTGGTCGAATTTAATGTCGTTTCTTTTCTCTCTTGCCATATCTGCCACCAATCCCAATACCGACATATCGCCTTGTTTTTTTGTTAAATTAATTAATTCAATAATGTCAATCATATCAAGGTTTCTAATTAAAAAGTCTAATAAAACCCACATCAACCGTCCTGAATGACGACAGTAATTAGTGGTTTCAACGATTAATTTTTCAATATTAATATCCTCAACATCATAGCTTTTTGCCACTAATGCTTTGCTATCCTTTTTGTTCCAATGTTGGAATAATATATTTAATTTATCTTCCATCCTTGTTCTTCTAAAAAGTATTGAATTTTTTGCGCCCAATCGGGTCTTTTCTTTCCTATGATGTTCATGTTTTCTATGACTCTCTGTTTGTCGTCGTCGGTTAATTGGGGTAATAACACTTCGATATCTTCCAAATCTTGTTCGCGTAATGCTCTGATTTTCATAGTTAATTGTTCTGCAATTCCCAAAACAAATACTTCGAGAAACTTCAAATCCAAATCAAGTTTGGTTAGCCTTTTCCCAAAAATCAGGTGGTAAGGCATCTACAAAACCTTTCACACCATCATTCAACCAATCTTCATCTAAATCATATTTTTCAGCGACAATTTTTGAGGCATTTTTTAGTTCATTCAAATCATTCCCTTCCATAATTACGTCCACGTCACGTGTGGCACGAAGCGCACCGAAATGGATAATCATCGCAGCACCACCAATGATAACTATTTTGAAAGATTGACCAACTTCTTTGTCAAGTTCTTTTAAGGCATTTGTTAGTAATAATTTATCCGTAACAATAAGCTTAATACCACTCACAGATAATTTAGAAACACAAAAATACGACTTTTATTGATTAAAAACAGGTAGTTTTCCTTGGATAGAATGATTCTAAACAAGAAGGCTGGACATGACAAAAAATTTAGGCTGTAATAAGAAAGGGAAGCAAAAAGAAGGGAAGCATACAAAACAACAAAAGGATTATCATAGAGAATTACAAAGCTAATATAGCGTTTTGAAACTATATTAACCTTGTAATTTAATTCGCTACTTCTTTTTCGCTGATTTCTTCTTCGCTGGCTTCTTCTTAGGTTTTATTTTATCTAACGCGGTAGGATCTTGCGCCGAAACAATCGCTTTGACCTGCTCCAAATTCAATTCTTTTGCCTGTTCGGGAGTCATGCGTTTACCATCTTCATTCAGCAATTTATACTGTTTTTTAGCGAGTTTGATAATTGGTCCCCAACGAGCATTTTGAACAGAAAGTCCGAGGTCTTCCCAATTGTGAATATAGCGATTAGCCTCTTTTTCTATTTTGGCTTTGATGAGTTCCTGTGCTTCTGGTTCAGTCAACGTTTCGGGATCGAAGCGACGTGGAATATTAATAAATAAATCTTTCCATTTGAGGAAAGGACCAAAACGACCTTTTCCTTTTGTATAAGGAACACCGTCGTAAGTACCCGCAGGTGCGTCTTCTTTACGCTTGATTTCGATAAGCTGAATGGCGCGTTCCATCTTTACTTCTAAAGGATCTTCATCACGTGGAATGGAAATAAATTTTTCATCATATTTCACATAAGGTCCATAACGTCCACGACCTATGATGACTTCTTTCTCTTCGTAATTGCCCAGATTCTTAGGAAGTTGGAACAAGTCGAGTACATCTTCGAGTTCCACCTTAGACATAGCTTGGTCGGGTTTGAGATTGGCATAGCGTGGCTTTTCGTCTTCGGCGAGTTCGTCGGGTGCGCCGATTTGCACGACAGGTCCGTTTCGAGAAAGTCTTACCAAAACCGTTCTGCCTGACTCAGGGTCTTTACCCAATATACGCTCTCCGGTTACACGTTCTGCTTTTTCTAATGTTTCTTCAACATCTTTGTGAAAAGGCTTATAAAAACGGTCAATCATCTCGCGCCATTTTTCCTGACCATGCGCTATCTCGTCAAATTTTTCTTCAATATTTGCCGTAAATTTGTAGTCCATGATATTGTCGAAATGATCGGTCAGAAAATCCGTTACCAACATTCCGGTATCACTCGGATACAATTTATTTTTGTCCGCGCCTGTTATTTCACTTTGAATGACCTTACCTATATTGTCATTTTTTAAAGTATAAACATTGTATTTTCGCTCTTTCCCTTCACGCGGTTCTTTGAGAATATAACCTCGTGTTTTTTCTGTAATTTTGCTAATCGTAGGTGCATAAGTCGAAGGACGACCGATACCCATTTCCTCCATTTTTTTAACCAAACTCGCTTCTGTATAACGTGCTGGCGGACGAGTAAATCGCTCAATCGCAGTCATATAATCCAAGTCCAAAACCTGCCCGACACTCAAAGGTGGTAAGATCCCCTTGGCTTCATTTTCTTCCTCATCATCGGTAGATTCAAGATATACTTTAAGGAAACCATCAAACTTCAAGACCTCTCCATTTGCCACTAATCGCGCATCAGGCAAGGTTGAAATATTAATATCAACTTTAGTCTTTTCTAACTGAGCATCAGACATTTGTGAAGCGATGGTTCGCTTCCATATCAACTCATAGAGACGTTGTTGGTCGCGGTTAGCTCCGGCAGTAGGTTGTGCAAAATTAGTCGGACGAATCGCCTCGTGCGCTTCTTGTGCAGAGGAAGATTTCTTTTTATAGCGACGAGTCTCTTGGTATTTTTCGCCGTATTTTTTCGTAATTTCTTCGGCAGCAGCTTGGAGGGCGGTTTCACTCAGATTGGTCGAATCGGTACGCATATAAGTGATAAATCCGGCTTCATATAAACGCTGCGCCACCGTCATCGTGCGACTTACTGAAAAACCCAATTTACGACTCGCGTCTTGTTGCAATGTAGAAGTAATAAATGGTGCAGCAGGTTTGCGCTTGGCAGGTTTGACATCTATTTTACCAACAGTGAATGTCGCACCAATACATTTATTCAGAAAATCAGTCGCATCCTTTTCAGCCTCAAAACGGGTGGGCATCTCGGCTTTAAGTTCGACGAGTTTGCCCATTTTATTTCTTACTTTAAAAATAGCAGATACCTTATAAAAAGGTGTAATGGTAAAATTTTCTATATCGCGTTCTCTATCGACAATGAGTTTGACCGCTACGGATTGTACGCGTCCGGCTGACAGCCCGAATCTCATTTTCTTCCATAATAAGCCTGACAGTTCAAAGCCTACCAATCGGTCCAAAATACGCCTTGCTTGCTGTGCATCCACCAAATCAAGATCTACCGTGCGAGGGCTTTCAATGGCTTTCTGCAAGGCAGTTTTCGTAATTTCACGAAAAACAATACGCTTAGTTGTCTTTTCATCTAAGCCTAAAACTTTGCACAAATGCCAAGAAATAGCCTCACCTTCACGGTCTTCATCCGTTGCGAGCCATACTTCTTGCACTTTTTTGACAGAGTTGCGTAAGTCATTGACAATCTTTTGTTTATCTTCAGGAATGATATATTGAGGTTCATATTCTTTTTCAATATTAACCGCATTATCACCCTTCGACAAATCTCTAATATGTCCGAAACTGGACTTAACAGAAAAATCCCCTCCCAGATATTTTTCAATCGTTTTTGCTTTCGCTGGAGACTCTACTATGAGTAAATTTTTAGCCATGCTATTTTATTTGACAAGGTGCAAAAGTAAAAAACTTTTCAAACTGTCATCAATTTATTTTTTATTTATTTGAATGAACCTATTTATATATGCCTTTAACGTACTACTTTACAGAAAGGTTTAAATTTATTTTTAAAATATTTATTTTATATTTTTTTATTGAAAAAAAATTTCATGAAATTCAGTCTTGAAATTTTGAAACCATTGCCTCACAATTCATATATATATTGACCCACTTTTATTCTTGTCACATTAAATAAATCGCCATTTTTTGTACATTTGCTATCCGTAAGCCGAACTGTGAACAATCGCGTAAAGGATTTTCTTATAAAAATAAAATCCTTTTGTCATGCAATAGGGGATAATTTGGCACGTTTTTGTCAAAGAAATAGAAAAGTATCTTAATAATGAAAAAATATCTCATCCTCACAATATTAACTATTGCGACAGTCAGCGTACACGCGCAGATACAACTCGCCAATCCATCCTTTGAAGCCCCACCAAAGGATAACACTATGCCTCCCGGTTGGGAAGGTTGTGGGACAAACACTTCACCAGACATCATGCCCGGTACAAACGAATGGGGACAACCCATTTGGGATGTGACACACAAGCCTGTCGATGGCAAAACTTATGTCGGTCTCATTACACGTGAAGACAATACACGCGAATACATTACTCAACGCTTATCTCAAAATATCACGAGCGGACGCTGCTATATGTTTAGTGCGAGTCTGGCTTGTTCACCTTATTATGCCAGACACAATACGCCCATTCGTCTGAGAATATGGCTAAGTAATGAGCAATGTCAAAAAACCGAACTCATCGCATCCACTCCTTCCGTAACACATTACGAATGGAAAAATTATGAATTTATTTTTTCCACAAAAAAGAATTATCAATACATTATATTTGAAGCTACCTATACTGAAGGCACTGTCATGCCGTATCGTGGTAATATACTAATAGACAATATTTCCCTCATTACAGATTGTGATAGAGCTTGATATTAATGAATGAATTTTGAATGAGTGAATTTTGAATGAATGAATTTTGAATGAATGAATTTTGAATGAGTGAATTTTGAATGAGTGAATTTTGAATGAGTGAATGAGTGAGTGAATGAATTTTGAGTGAGTGAGTGAATGAATGAATGAATTTTGAGTGAGTGAGTGTTGAATTTTAAATGATAAATGTTAAATGATATTCTTGATAGCTTTAGCGGTATCCACGCGCTTATCGTTGGTGATGTGATGCTTGACCGCTATGTGTATGGCAATGTAGAGCGCATTTCACCCGAAGCTCCTGTTCCTGTGGTGCATGTGCAGCGTTCGGAAAACAGGCTTGGTGGTGCAGCTAATGTCGCTCTCAATCTCAAATCTCTGGGTGCGACACCTCACTTGTGTAGTGTCATTGGTGAGGATGTTGATGGCGATATTTTTACGGATATTTTACAGCAGAAAAACATCTCTTCGACTGGGCTTCTCCCCTCTTCTACTCGCATAACTACCGTGAAATCGCGTGTACTCTCGCGCAATCACCAACTGATTCGATTAGATCAAGAAGATAAGCATGAATTAAATTCTACGGAAGTAGAAAAATTGTCAAAAAAAGTTATTAACATTCTCAATAATAAGGAAATACACGTTATTATTTTTCAAGATTATAATAAAGGTGTACTCACGCCAAGTCTTATCGAAACGATACTCGCCGAAGCCATAAAACGTAATATTCCGACAGTCGTAGATCCTAAACACCACAACTTTTTTGAATACCGTAAAGCAACTTTGTTCAAGCCCAATTTGAGAGAGGTCAGAGCCATGATTGACTTTGACATCGTTGCTTCTGATAAGCAAAGTTTGCAAAAGGCAGCTAATGTCGTTCGACAAAAATTGGACAATCAATACACCTTAATTACTTTATCTGATAAAGGTATGTATTTTGATGATGGCGAGGCAGGTTTTATTGTACCCGCAGAGGTCAGAAATATAGCTGATGTATCCGGTGCAGGCGATACCGTCTTGAGTGTTGCGGCTTTGGGTATTGCCATGAATTTAGACCACAAAATTATGGTCAACCTGGCAAATCTTGCCGGAGGATTGGTCTGTGAAAAAGTCGGCGTAGTACCAATAGATAAGGAAGAGTTAAGGGCATTTAGAATGTAAAACATCAAATGTAAAATGCAAAAAGTTGTAGTGTGAAAATATTTTTTTTAGTATAAAAAAATCACTCTATCTGATTATCCTTTTACATCTTTCATCTGATATTTTACATTTCTCATTCATCTAAGAACATGCTCTAAACTTTCATTCCTTCATACACATCAATAACTTTGCGAACATGTTCGGCAGAAGTATTGAGCAATGCCATTTCTTCATCATTCAATTTCAGTTCGAGTATTTCGCTAATGCCTTCTCTACCAAGTTTGACCGGTACACCCAAGAATATATCTTTGATACCATACTCTCCATCCAACTTAGCACAACAAGGGAAGATGCGATTTTCGTCGCGGAGAATCGTCTGTACCATCTGTGCGGCAGCAGCACCGGGCGCGTACCATGCCGAAGTTCCCATCAATTTGACGAGTTCTCCACCACCTTTTTTGGTGCGTTCTACGATAGCATCGAGCTTATCGGCATCAATCAATTCGGTGATAGGAATACCTGCTGCTGTGGTATAGCGAGGCAGGGGAACCATCGTATCGCCGTGTCCTCCCATGAGAACAGCTTGAAAATCTTTTGGCGAAATTCCCAATTCCATAGAAAGGAAAGCACGATACCGCGCCGTATCCAGAATACCCGCCATTCCCATGACACGCGATGCCGGCAAACCGGAGGCTTGGAAAGCCGCGTAAGTCATCACATCAAGCGGATTAGACACAACGATGATAATTGGATTAGGAGAGTGTTCCATGATAGATCGCGTCACGGAAGAGACAATCTTTGCATTGGTGGAGATGAGGTCGTCACGACTCATACCCGGCTTACGCGGGATACCTGCTGTGATGACAACAATATCCGAACCGGCAGTGAGGGCGTAATCCTCTGTACCGATTGTTTTGGTGCTATAATAGTCAATCGGACCTTGTTGGTTGGTATCAAGGGCTTTGCCTTTCGCAAAATCTCCTTTGATGTCTAACAAAACAACTTCTTTGACCAAGTCTGCATGTGCCAATACATTAGCGCAGGTAGCTCCTACATTGCCTGCTCCTACTACGGTTACTTTACTCATTTTTTTATATAATATGTTTTTTACACAAAAATAATTTGCACAAAAACAATATAGTAAAACATTTGTTATTTTTTTTATTTAAAATAAAAATAATACGAAAAAATAATTTTATCTTTGTTTTACTTTTTATTTTTAAATGCAATATTGAAAAATCGATCAAAAGTAGAAAAAATTTTGTTCTTTTTGAAGCTATCTATTCCAAAACAATTGTCTGTCTTTAGACATCATATTGCCATTTTTTTTCCTATTTTTGTACCATATTAAACAAATTTAACATGAAAAGTCTAACATTATCTCTATTTACAATTTTATTTTTGGGTCTATGTACTATCGGTTTTGCTCAAAATGAAAAGCCTTCTCAATGGTGTGGATCTGAATATCCTGCTGAGATGATTCCTTATTTACAACAAGCCTCTGAAAGTGCCAGAAACCTTGAGTCACGCACTTCGGGTGGACCTTATACACTTCCTCTTGATATCCATGTTTTCCAGAATGATGACAATGGAAATGGTGGTATGTCCATCAAACGCGTCAATAATGTTGTCTGTGAGACTATTGAAAAATTTGAGGAGTATGGTATTGAAATGTATCTTAACAAGGTTGAATTTATTACCAATCCCAGCTACAATGAAAATCCGCATACACAGAGTGGTATCATTAATTTATTATATGCCAATAACACCAATGCTGTTGATATATTTGTTCATAATGTCAGTGGTCAGACACTATGTGGTATCTATAAAGGCTTTGCTACTGGCCAACAATTTATTGGCGATCCAGATATTGTACAAGTCTCTCAAGCCTGTTGGAGTCCCTCTACGTTAATACATGAATTGGGACACTATCTGGGTTTACCCCATACATTTTTCGGGCTTGAAGCCAGCGGTAATAACTGCAATAAGCAACTCTTTAATCGAGAAAAGGTTGATGGTTCAAACTGTTCAACAACAGGTGACTTTATATGCGACACCGGACCTGATTATCATTCTGATAGATGGGGATGTACAGGCTGTATCCAGATTGACCCTGACTCTGTGACATTTCGTCCAGATCCAAACAATTATATGTCTTATGCAGGTGATAATTGTGTGAATCTTTTTTCGAATAATCAAGTAAGTGTCATGAAATTTATCGTAGATGAATTGCGTCAAGATTTGCTGCAAAATACGCCTCCTGACTTAACTCCCATAACCGAAGCGGTGCAACTCATTCAGCCAGGGCAAGACGATGAAAAGCCCTTCGATGTCGTTTCTTTTAAATGGTCGAGCGTACCTGGTGCAAGTTCTTATTATTTTGAAATTAATCGCCAAGCAAGTTTCAATTCTGCCTTGATATTAGAATCAGCAACAGTGACTACTACCAGCTATATTAGTACAGAATTGAATCCTAACCAAACATATCATTGGCGTGTTATCCCATTCAACAATGCCAGACCCTGTCTTTCTGATGACATTACAGCTTCTGGCTCATTTAGTACCAACGATATAGCGATAGATGTAGAGGATGTGGAAGGGCTTGAGTCTTTTAATATATTCCCTAATCCCGTCAGCAATAATCAGCCTGTCATCGTCACGCTTCAAAGTAAGGAAAGCATGAAAGGTGATTTGGAAATGTATAATGTCAACGGACAACTCATTCATAATCAAAACATTCAAGTGGCAGCCTCTCTCAATTCTTATTCACTTGATGTGCAAGATTTACCTGCCGGTTTGTATGTAATTCATCTCGAATTTGAAGAAGGTACAGTACAGAAAAAATTGATTATTAATTAATCATTACTATTAATAATTTGTAAAATAATGAGCATCATTTCGATGCTCATTATTTTTTTACTTACAAAAAAAACAAAATAACATGACAAAAATATATTTACCTTTCCTGTTATCTTTACTCACATTACAATTATTGGCACAACCATCTACTTTTGAATGTGGTACAGCACCGGGCATCACCATAGACCGCCTAAAACACAACCTTCAACACATCAGTCAGAAAAAAGCACCTTCTGAAACGCAGTATCTTCCTGTCTCAATGACAATACTAAGCGAAGATAATGGAGGAGGGCGTTTGAGTGAAGAAGATACTTTTGATGCTTTATGTACCCTCAACGCGAATTTTGAATATCTTGGTATTCAATTCTACCTGTCCGGTGGAATTCGGTATATTAGTGATTCCGATTATTATCTGATATGGGGAGAGGAGAGCAAAAACTTGCGCGACTTGCTTATTCCTAATACACTTAATATTTTAGTAGGAGAGATACTTTCCACTGGATCGGGATGCAATGGAGTCTTAGGTTTTTATAGCTTCGATGACTATATAGCTATGGATAGATGCGTAATGAACAAAAGCTCACATACACTCACACATGAGTTAGGACATTTTTTTAGCCTTCCACACACTTTTTTTGGCTGGGAAGATGACAGTTACAACTCTACTGAACCTACACCTACGACTACCAGTTGGGGGATAGAAGTGGAGTATGCTGACGGTCGCAATTGTGCGGTAGCTGCTGATATGATATGCGATACGCCTCCTGATTATGGCTTTAGTTCTAATGTTTGTGTATATAACCGAACTGCTTATGACCCTGCCGGAGAAATTATTACTCCTGACGAAAAAAACTATATGAGTTACTTCTTTGGTTGTGATGAATTTCATTTTAGTGAAATGCAGGGTGATGTGATGTTATCAGATATAGATAATCGCAACTTTATATCTGAGTCTCATAATTTTGGACATGTTACAGAGACTGGGACGCTTACTGCTCCTGTCAATGATGCAATTGTCTCACCTTACAATGTGGTTTTGACTTGGGAACCTGTCGATAATGCAGAACGATATATAGTAGAAATCAACCGCCTTGCCAGTTTCTCCCCTATACTCGCTGTCGAAAGAGTGATTGTTGATACGCCTACATTCACTGCTACCGAACTCAATCCCAATAGTAGTTACCATTGGCGAATCAAACCCTTCAGCAGATACTCTACCTGCGTAGGTTTCAGTGAAGGACAAAGTTTTAAAACCGACAATACGGTTGATGTCGAATACATCGAAGGAATTGAATCGTTTGAGGTATATCCCAATCCTATTACGGGTGGGCAAAAAGTCAATTTGATCCTCAATACCCAACAATCATTCGATGCAGATATTAGCCTATACGATGTACAAGGTAAAGCAATTTTCGAATTTGAGGAACGCTTTAATAATGGCTCAAATACCGTAGAAATTGATACAAATGACATTGCAAAAGGTGCGTATATTATCGCTATTCGTTCTGAAAGTGGTGTATTGCACCAACGCTTGTTAATTCTTTGACAATACAAACAAGAAACGACTGAACTTAGAGCCAGTCGTTTCTCGCCTCGCCCTTCCTAATAGAAATGATATGATTTACACAGACAAAATACTGCTTTCCCTTTTCACCTTCATTTTATTCGGTGTGACCATATCGGCGCAAGATATACTTCCTTGTGCCACGCCACCCGTCAAATCCGATTGGTTAAAAAAATACCAAAAATCTCCTCATTTCTACGCCAAAAAAGGAGATACGATACTTTATGTACCTGTCAGTCTTCATGTTTTGAATAATGATAACGGCAGCAACCCCTTCAGCATAAAAAAAGTATTAGGCAATTTCTGCCAACTCAATGAAGATTTTGCATCAAGCAATATTCAATTTTTCATAGAGGGAGACATTAATCACATCAATAATACAGCTTGGAATAATCACGACCACGTATCAATAGGTTATGAGATGATGATAATGAACAATGTACCTAATACCATTAATTGTTATATCGTTGATCGAGCTGCCGGAGCAGGTGGTTACAATCTTCCTTCTGCCAATGCCATTGCGCTTTTGAAGGCAGCTGTCAGTGAAGATTTGCATACATGGGCGCATGAAATCGGGCATAATCTATCCTTACAACATACTTTTCTTGGCTGGGAAGGAGATGTTTATAGCTACAATACACCTACACCGACCGAAGTGTATTATGACTACACATTTTTTAAAGAAGTATGGAATCCAGATACGATAATTACTGATACGGCTTTGGTAGAATATGTGGCACGTACCAACTGCTATCAAGCGGCTGATGGCTTTTGTGATACGCCACCTGATTATATTTCCGGAGGCTGGCAATGCAACGGAGAAGGGCAAAGTTTTCAACTGCAAAAAGATCCCGATGGCGTAGATTTTCGTTCAGATGGACGCAACTTCATGAGTTATTCGACTGATGCTTGCAACAGCTATTTTACCCCCGAACAAGCTGCCGCTATGCGTGCTAATCTCCTTGACGAAAAACCGAATTATTTATATAATCAAACCCCGCCTGATGATATAATTGCCACTCCTACCCTACTCTATCCGACAGGCGATACACTGGATGTCAATGACCAGCTACAATTAGAATGGGAAGCTCTGCCCAATGCCACACACTATTATTACGAAGTCAATCGCTTGTCAAGTTTCAATCCTTCTCTCAATATAACAAGCGGAATAACAAGCGAAGCAGGTATTATATTAGACCTTAATTTATCCTCTAATAGTACTTATCACTGGCGAATATTACCCTTTAATGCGAGACATACTTGCAGTGATTTTTCAGAGGGAGTGTCTTTTTATGTTGAGAGTTTTGTCAATACGAATTACATCAATGGAGTAGAACAGTTTGAAGTATATCCCAATATTCTTTCTAATGGACAAAACATTCATTTTGAACTGACAACACATCGTACATTACCCATTCAGGCAGATATATATGATTTAAATGGGCAATTGGTACAGGCACTTTTCAATCAAACTGTCAATGGCAATTTTACCACTTCAATAACACCTGACAATTTACCTGCTGGTATATATTTTGTTGCCATTCAAGCCAATGAGGACACTGCTTATCGAAAAATTGTGATTAGATAGATTAACGACAAACGATGGACGGCAAACGATATATGTTTTTTTGAATTGCCTCATAATTTACTTCTTGATTTTTTTGTCCTGACACCTTATACCTTTGTCCAAAGTACAGCTATAATGAACGATTAAAAAGCAATGCTTCAACTTAATTATAAACAATTCGGACAAGGACAACCCTTGATCATTTTGCATGGTTTATTTGGTACACTGGATAACTGGCAGACCATCGCCCGAAGGTTGTCGGCGCACTACATGGTATTTATCATCGACCAGCGCAATCATGGTCGTTCTCCACATGACGATACTTTTAATTATGAAATACTCGCAGAGGATTTAAGGGATTTTATGGAGGCACAGTGGATCTATGAAGCCATCATCGTAGGACATTCGATGGGCGGAAAAACTGCCATGCAATTTGCGCTTAACTATCCTGATATGGTCGAAAAATTGATGGTGGTGGACATCGGACCGCAACAATATGAGGGTGGGCATCAAACGATTTTTGAGGCTTTATTTGCACTTGACCTGCCTACCATCCAGAATAGGAAAGAAGCCGAAGCGCAACTCGCTACGCGCATTGACAGTATGGCAGTGAGACAATTTTTATTAAAAAATTTGACAAGAAATAAGGAAAGTGGTCAGTATGAATGGAAGATGAATTTGCCTGTTATTTATAAAAATTATCAAAACATTCTCGCGCCTATCACCAGTAATGAAACTTATAGTGGCGAGACCCTTTTCGTCAAAGGAGGCAAGTCAGATTATCTCTCTGCAAATGATATAACTGACATACGTAGGTTGTTTCCACAAGCCAATTTACACACCATCCCCGAAGCCGGGCATTGGATACATGCAGAAGCACCAGATGCTTTTTTTGATATGATACTCAACTGGTAGAGAGTTATTTGCAGCTTATCTCCATATTCTACGGAAATTACGTTGTTTTTAGTTTGGAAGGATACCTACTCGACGGACATTTTTAAAATGTCAGGCGAGATATATTTTTATTCAAATTTTGTAAAATACTTTGCCTTAACAAGATATGAAAATATTGTCGCCTGACATTTGTAAATGTCCGCCGACTTATATTGTCCCCCAAACTATTATTTAAAAACAAGCATCGGTATTTTATCTGCCTGAATTTGCACTTCCACTTAATCATACTTACACCACTTTAGAAATAATACTTTTCGCTTTCAAAATATGGTCGCGAGTCGTATAAAGTTCCACTTCGCCAATCATCACATACATAGAATCTTGCTTATTGACCACTACGGCAGGGATGCCTTCACGTTCCAATAAACTACGCAACATTTCTACCCTTGGCGGTGAAATACTGCTATAAATTTTCTCCCATTGCTCTTTCGTATTCGAGCCGTTCTGGTTTTCGTTTTCGATGTACATAACTACATAAAATTAAAGTTAATATTAAAGCAACAGCCCCCATAATAAGGTTGCCTGATGTCATTTCAATTTCTTGGTCTAAGTCCACATCAATTTTGCCTTGAACATACATGTACTGTCCGACTATCTGTAAACCATTAAACACAAAATGTACCAATATCGGCAACCACAAACTCCCTGACCAATACAGCAAATAACCAAATAATGCCCCCAACAATTGGCGCACAAAAAAGCCCTCAAATTGCCAGTGCATCAAACTGAATAAAGTCGCCGAAATCCAGATGCCCGCGTGTACATTTGCCGTAAGACGCACCGCGATACGTTGCAATAAACCTCTGAAAATCAACTCCTCCCCTACTGCGGGTAGCAGTGCCATGACCAGCAAATTCATTGGCAATGCCATAGGCGAATCCAATTGCATCATCGCCTGAATTAAGGCTTGTGAAGTATCCTCTGCTGCCTTCAAAGAATCGGGCAAAGGTATTTGTTTATTCAACCAATACACCAGTTGCATCGCTACAAAAGTCAGCATTAAAAGCCCAAATCCCCAACTTATATTATCCGTCGAAGGCGCACGAGACAATAAGGTTCTTTTCAACCAATTTTTACGATAATACAAAACCGAAAAAACCACTCCCGGCAACAAAAAAGTAAACAACTGGCTGACCATCAAGATGAGTTGCACACTTTCTAACGTTTCTTTTGGTGTATCTGCTGAAATATCTCCCAGCAGAACCTGCATATCTTCAATACCCAACATAGACGCAAGTCCAACTGCCAAAGCACTTCCCAATAATACAAAAATAGCCACAACCAGCAAAAATAAAAGTAGTTCTTTCACTGCAAATTGGCGTATCCTAAGCTGTTCCGGTGTCATGTTATCTGAATTTTCCGTAAATTTACGTTTTTTTAGGCGTGTTGAAGTGTTGTTGTGTTGAAGTGTTGAAGTTTTTTTGCGTTGTAGTGTCCTTTATCGTGGTATTTGTCTTCTTACATTACCAACAATAAACACAACAATACAAAAAAAACCAGAACATCAACACTTCAACACTTCAACACTTCAACACTTCAATACGTATATGGTAAAAATAGGTGACATCAATCTCGGCGAATTTCCACTTTTGCTTGCTCCGATGGAGGACGTGAGCGACCCGCCTTTTCGCGCGCTCTGCAAAGCGAATGGGGCGGATATGATGTACACCGAGTTTATCTCGGTGGAAGGTTTGATACGTGATGCTCATAAAAGCGTACAAAAATTGGATATTTACGACTATGAGCGACCTATCGGTATTCAGATTTTTGGCGCAAATCTCGACTCTATGTTGCGCGCTGCGGAGATAGTTGATGAAGCCGATCCCGAAGTGCTTGACATCAATTTTGGCTGCCCTGTAAAGAAAGTCGTATGCAAAATGGCAGGCGCAGGAATACTTCAAGATATTCCGAGAATGGTCGCGCTTACAGAAGCGATTGTGAAGCGTAGCAAAAAGCCCGTCACCGTCAAAACCCGACTGGGTTGGGATGATAATACAAAGTATATTGTAGAAGTTGCCGAGCGATTGCAAGACGTTGGTATCCAGTCGATTGCTATACACGGACGTACCCGCAAACAGATGTATAAAGGCGAGGCAGATTGGTCGCTCATTGGTAAGATAAAAGAGAACCCACGTATGCACATTCCCGTTTTTGGTAATGGCGACATCAACTCACCCGAAAAAGCCAAACTCTACCGAGAACGCTACGGCGTAGATGGCATTATGATAGGCAGAGCGAGTATCGGCTATCCTTGGATTTTTAATGAAATCAAACATTATTTCAAGACGGGCGAACTCCTCCCCCAACCTACTGTGCGCGAGCGTGTGGATGCTGCGCGTCAACACCTAACCCATTCCATAGAATGGAAAGGCGAAAAACTCGGTGTGCTGGAAATGCGTCGTCATTATACGAATTATTTTAAAGGACTGCCGGGTATCAAAGCCTATCGCTCGCGCTTGGTGACTCATCTAGAGCCGGAGATGCTTTTTGGAGTTTTGGATGAAGTGGAAGCGCGGTATGTGGGGTATTTTGAGGGGGCTGGGGTGTGAAATTAGAACGCGGATTTGGCAGATTATGCGGATTGGCGCGGATTTTTTTTGTTTTATGAAATTTGCAATTCCTCCAAGCAACTCTCAAAAAATTTCCCTACATTTACAACACAAACTTTACACAAACGAAATAAAGCTAAAAAAACGGGCTTTCCAGCAACCAACATTAATTTTTTTTACACATAAAAATTAATTCACTGTGAAATCATTTTACCCAATCTTTTTTTTCGTTGTATTATCCATCAATACTTTTGCCCAAAATTGGTCGCCGATAATTGAAGGAGATGTATATCACTACGAACTTGTAGGCGATACAATGACTTATGATTCCATTGTTTATGACAACGGATATAATAACAATTTAAATGTCTTCAAAGATAATTCTCCAGTTGCTGCCACCCTATGGATAGACTCTACGAGTGTGGATAGTTCAACAGTCTTAAAGATTTCCCACCTCAATAAGATAGTTAAGCGGTGTGATACGTGCAGTGCAATATCGAATTATTTCCCTTATGTTTATCTCCAAAATCAGCCACAATTTTTAGGCAGTGATATGATGACTTCAAATAACTGTGAGTATATATTTACTCATCATAAAGAATTGCTATTAAAGCCTTGTGCCCTCGTAGGTGAGATATGGATTTTTGAAGATTCCGGTGGTATTTCTGCGGAGGTTATCACCATTGCAGAGGGAGAAATTTTTGGGAATATTGACTCACTTAAGCACATTGCCCTGTCAAATGGTGACACCATTATCCTCTCTAAATCGCACGGTATTATTGAATTCCCTCAACTTGACGATGATACCTATTACCGACTTATAGGTATTCAAACACGTGATTTAGGATTCAATATTCACGACTATCAGGAGTTTTATGATTTTAATGTAGGCGATGTTTTTCAATACGATTTCCATGACGGTGGTAAACATGGTGGTTATTACGGAACAGCTAAAATCAGAGTGACGGGAAAAGAGGTATTTCAAGATTCGATTATATATTCGATTAATCGAACCATGTACAAAGCTGACTATGATACCGACTGGCAAAGTTATAATTCGTTTGTTATTGGCTCATCACGAACACAAACGGACTATACATATACATTCACTAAAAATGATGTAATCAATTTTTATCCCAATCAATTATTCGATGCCAGTGAATCAGTTTGTTATCGATCAGATAATATTTACAAAAATCACTACTGGGAAAAAAGCTACACCGGTTGCCATTGGGGGCTGGATGAAATGGGGCTTAGGCATACACTTTATTATGGACAAGATGAAAATGATAAATGGACAAAATTTATGTGTAATTGCGAACATACTTCACAAAATCATTTCAATCCCGTAACTGACTCTAGTGATTCACTCATTTTGGCAGAAGGATATTGGTATCATAGAACTTGGAAAGAAGATATAGGCGAAACCTTACTTTATCACGCGTTATTCGAATCATATTATTACAGATATCTAACTGGATATGTTATTGACGGAGATACCACAGGTACTATCAAGTCAGACGAGGTCTTACTGACGAGTATTTCCAACATAAATGAAGGTGAGAACTGGCAAATCACATTGAATCCAAGTCCCGCATCCAACCTACTCCATTTTGATATTCAAAGTGATAAATATCTTCAAAATATTCAAATAACAATATATGACTCTATTGGTAAAATATTCATTACACAAAAAATTGATGTACAGCAAAGCGGTTCGATAGATGTGTCCAACCTTCCCAACGGTATTTATTTTATCTCTTTTCAAACTTTGGAAGGAGTCATTTCGAGGAAATTTGTGAAATCACAGTAAATAATTCAGTGGTCAGGGGAGTAAAATAAGGTTCGTCTAAAATGCTGTATTTTGTATCGGCTTCTAAGACAAGCAACACTTCAAGCAAGCGTCGCTCACCACCCGAAAAATTTGAAAATCTCTTATCTTCATATTCTTTGAAGAGGACATAATTTTCTAAAAAATATTTGTCATCAATACCATAAAAATCCAATAGTTGCCTCAAACGGAGTGATGTCGGATGACATTCGTGCTGTGGCAGATAATTGATAAGACCTTTCTTTTTATACAAATGATGAACCTAAATATCGTTCTGGCTGATATATTTAAATTGTGCTTGTAATTGCCCCGTCATTATTTTCAAAAAACAGGATTTCCCACAGCCGTTTCTACCTAAAATACCGACAACTTGCCCCTGTTCAATATCCAAACTTACACCGTTCAATATCTTGCGTTCTCCTATTCCATTATTCATATAAAAAAATATTTCTTTCTGTTTTCTTTTTTAAACGTTAAACCCTCCTCACGAGCAAAACAACTACATTATATAAATAATTTTTAATTATCTCACTATCAAGACCTTAAGTCTTAGTTATGTAACAAAAACGGTACAGTTTTCGTATTATAATGAAACATTGAATGTAATTGCTCCGCTATAAAATATTGCACCACAATAACCTTTTGACAACAAGGTAAATAGGAAATATTTTTAAACATATTCTTCAATACAAGATACAAAAATCAAGACTCATGCGAAAAATCACGACTTTATTTATTTTCTGCTTCGCATTTATTTTTCATCAAAAAGGCTATGCTCAATCTGTTGACATCAGCGACTTTTTCATCGTATCTCAAAGTCCTTTGAATCAAGAGAATGAAGCTAAAATTCAACACCTCATTCAAGATTTCAATGCAGGACTAAAAGCCGATTTGACATCTAAAGGCTACACCCTTTTAAGCAATACATCCTCACGATTATATGCAACCGAACTCTACGGACACCGCGTCAACTTTAACTCAAGCGCAGACAAAGTTATCTTCGCGAGAGTGCTTTATGACGATACCGGAAGGCTCAGTTTTATCACTTATTTCTGCGACAAAATTTACGATGCCGGCAGACCTGCCATCGAAGCGTTGAGAGCGCATACCGCAAGCGGACATATTAAATTGTGGGAAAATGAAGGTGAAAAAGCAAGCAGCATCGCAGCAACTACCGAGGGCTTACTTTTAGGCTCCTCCGGCAGTTCCTTTGCATCGCAAGAGACCTATTTGAAAACACCTTTACAAAAGCCAAGTTACACGTCGAAAGTAGTAGCCAACCAAGTGTCGAGTAAAGCAAAAAGTACCGCTCCCAAAGATGATTTTCTCAGTAGAAAAGAGGGGTTAATCAACGTTATGGATACTCCACGAATCATCTCTACTACTGTTCCCGAACAAATCGAGACATCTACTTCCTCCCGTTCCAATCGAAATATTGTCGGACATCAATAATAAATTATTTGGTTCTTTGACAATTTAGTACACTGTTTTATAAATTTATTTACATTTTTTGACGTTTATTTTGAAATGAATCGAATCAAAAATGACGCGAATACTCACTGTATTTAAGGATTTTTTGGTGAAGAGTCATTTTAAAAGAAATACTCAAAAAAGTAAATAAATTTGTGAAACAGTGTATTTAGGTGGTTCAGCAAGAATTGACCAAAATACGGAGACTCATACGCTCAAAATTCGGGAGTCCGTAAGAAATTCTCTTAAAATATCGGATATAATTATTTGAGTGTATAAAACATTAGGGGAATTTTAATTTGTTGAATATGCCACAAATTGTTGGTCTTGCGAGGTACGGTATCCCGTATAGTTATCGGGAGATTCCGTTTGTAGTAAGGTCTGAATAACAACCGATTAAGGTACCTTAGTAGTAAGTCAATCTAATTATAATATGTTGCTTTGAGTGAAATTTTTTCGAGTACGAGGCGGAGGTTATTCAGCATAGCCGTAGCTACGCTGGATGTTCTCCAACAAAGTAATCGGACAAATTTCGCCAAATGAACTTATCATAATTA
>Ga0209187_1000452_pt1 | contig 71456 bp, 50 predicted proteins | sample BantaG_FD_187430 | JGI IMG/M metagenome (GOLD analysis project Ga0209187, IMG submission 187430) | Marine algal microbial communities from Bantry Bay, Ireland - BantryBay_4 metaG (SPAdes) (version 2) | ecosystem: Host-associated > Algae > Red algae > Unclassified | place: Bantry Bay, Ireland...
GTTCCAAAATCTCCGCCGCTACTTCTTTCTCTGCTATGACACGAATAGTTTGTTCCTTACCTTCGTGGTCTAATTGATTGAACTCAATGATTACTTTGATTTTACTGCTCATAATTTTTGAAGCAAAGATAAGCATTATTTCAATCGCACAGGTTGGCTAAAGTCGTCGGTACGGTTCACTTGACGGCTGAAGTCGTCAGTACGGGTTGCTTCACTTTATCTGCTTCCCAAATACATCTTTAATTTGACTAAATAATTCATCGAGTTTGGTGTCTTTCGTATTGGTTGCCAAGACGGTGATGGGTTTATTGGATTTGAGGGGCTGCCCGTCGAGACTGAGTTCGTCTTTGTAGTGGGCGAAGGTGTATTTATTTCTGCCGCCTTCGCGTCCGATGTAATAATGAATTTCGGGTGTTTGGGTGATTTTATTGGCAAATACACTTTTATCAATAATCAATGGCGATAGAGACAAATAGATGGTCGGGTCGTGGATTTTATCCAAGCCGTCATCTACGTTTTTGGCATTGAGTAGGAGTACGCTTTGGTTGTAAGTAAATACATCGTCCACGGCGCGGATGTTGTAGTAATCGCCGCCTTCGTGTTGCATGGTGTTGTACATGCCGTGTAGTTCGCCGTAGTGGTGCATAAATTGTGTTTTTTGTACACTACCCAAGCGATAATTGAGCGAAATATCTTTGATGGAAATCAAGCGGTATTTTGCCAAAAATGCCAATTGCTTCAACCAATGCACCAAGCCCGTCAGGAAACCTTCCAAGAGATTGTCTAAATGTTCGACCAAGGATTTAAAAACGATTATCCAAACGCTACTTTATCTATTCCTAATAAGAAGCCAAGAGGTGGTCAATTATCGGAAGAACAACTCTTGGAAAATAAAAAATTAGCAAGTCAAAGAATTACAGTTGAGCACAGTATTGGAGGAATGAAACGATATGATATACTTAGTACAACTTCTCGAATTCATGACTTCAATCTCTATAATCAGATACTTGCTTCTTGTGCTGGATTATGGAACTTTTTTATAACTCATTGATTCTCAATAACGCATCAACTCTAGTGATATTGATATTCTTACCTTTGATGCCTTGAATGACAGTGTTGTTGTCGCCTGTAACGGTGATATGATTTTCACCTTTTGCGGCTTTCTCTTTTTTCCAAAAATCATTAATTTCGGATTGTAGCGCAGCATTGGTCGCATAATTATCCTCCAATTCGCGCAACATATCAATCAAAGCATAATCAATCTTCCGCAATTCAACGCCACTATCTTCATGATTAATCGTTCTCATTCGGATGGATTTCATCACGTCATTATAGCGTGAAGATTGTAGGATAATCTCATCAAACGCAGGACTGCCTTTGAGTAGTTGTTGCATTTCCGCTATCGCCGCTTTGATTTTATTTTGGCTGATGAGCGTGCGGATTTGGTCGATGTATTGGTGTAGTTTTTCCATGATAAAGTGATTTCGTAATGACTGCTTTAGCTGTCAAGTGCGTTTTTATTTTAATTTCTAAAAAAATAAAAACAATAAATATTATTTTGTTTCACTTGACAGCTAAAGCAGTCATTACGGGTGTTGAAGCAGCTGAATTTCGAGTTTAATATCTTCAAAGATAGGGAATTTCCAGACATTCTTGAGTTTCTATGCCGAGATGTGACAGGGTTCAAAGAACTTCGTAAAACAAAACATAAGTCATTCATTAACAGCTATGTCCAACGTTAGCCAGGTAGCCATTAAATTTATAATACTTTAAAAATCAGAATTCCCACTACAAAAAAGCCTCGTCCCTTTTGAGACGAGGCCTTTTTTAGATGTTTCGCGAAGCAGAAATTTCGTTATCACTACTTCTTCACGACCTTTTCAATAGACTGTTGAGTACCATCGTCCAATACGATAAAGTACATTGCCGATGCCAAGTTCGACATATCTATAACAGTTCTATTCAAGCCAAAATCCGGTGACATCGTTTTTTCTGCAACTACACGTCCGAGTACATCTACAAGTTTGATTTGTACATGTTCTCTATTCATCACTTCAAAAGTAATCGCTACCTCGTCGTCAGTCGGATTCGGATATACATCAAGTACACCAAAACCTCCTGTCAAACAAGCCACTGCTTCTACCCTTGACAGCGTTTCCTTACCCGAAAATTCCATAACACGCAGACGGTAATAATACTGTCTGGATATTCCCGTATCCGTATAAGTGTAGGTTTGTGTAGTTGTAGAATTGCCTACGGCTTCTACTTTTCCGATTTCTATGAAATTGGTCGCATTAATGGAACGTTCTATAACGAAATGAGATACGTCAGATTCCGAAACTGTTTGCCATGTCAATGTATATTTCTCATTCTCACATTTCCCTTCAAAAGAACCCAATTCAATCGGCAACAATCGCGCACAACCCACCGCCATATTGAAGGTACAAGCACTGACCGCATCCATGATAGCCAAAGCATACTCACCCGCTTCATCCACAATGAATTTATCATTAACTTGGAAAGGTCCACCATCAATACTGTACATGAGATTTTCAGGTGTTTCGTAATCCGCGATAGGGTCTATATCAATTCTAAAGACTTCCGGATTCTCCGCCGTAGGCTCACATATTGCTTCGCCTTCTGGTATCGGATTCACAGGTACGTTTATTCTAATATATGTCGCACAAGGATTGATAGAGACTGCCGGCATATCAACCGTACCGCCTGTACCCGGTCCTTGTTCGTAATCATAAAAACCAGAGAAGGTGTAAGTCGCTGTACCGACTTGTGCGGGGTCAAACATAATCGGCGAAGGCTGTGCATCACCATTATTCAAGACAACCGCAGGATAACCCTCCGTTGGTACGAAATCAACATCGTCAGAAATTTCTGCTATGCCTATCGTAATGATACCGTCATCTAAACAATATTCCGGTTGGAGTGGCGGGTCAAATGCCAAAACAGGATAAGCACAAACATTAGTATAAGTCAATTGACCGCCTATACCGTCGGGTGCAGCCACCCATGTCGCGCCATCGTCATCCGAATATTCAATATATAAGACATACCCCACTCTATCCTGATGATTAAATGTCAGAATATAACGTCCCGGGAAGCTCTCATAAAATTCAATAGGTAGCGTAACCGTAGGTGATAAATTGACTGGCGGAAGAATACCCGTAGAAAGCACCGTAGCACGAATGATAATCCCTGCCGGAGCAATTACCGTTACCGTCTCTTCAAATGTACCGTTCCCTGCGCCGTTTTCTGTTTGGTCATTATTACATTTACAAACATCATTGGCAAAGAAGTTATTAGTAATTTGGAAATCACAAAGCCCGTCGGGAGCATCTGCAATAGTGGCTTCGGCAGTAGCTACACAGTCATCCGCATCGGTCACTGTGACACTATATGTTCCGCCGGTAAGTCCTGCAATATTCTGGCTATTTGCACCGGTACTCCAATCAAAGTCATAAGGCGCTGTACCATTCACAGTCGCATTGATAATACCACCACCGCTACAAGAAGCATCCGTAGCATCAAGCGTTACAGCAAAGTTGCTACAATCCACAGCGCAATTACAATCTTCGTAGAAAGTAGCCGAAGCAGTGGTATAACAATAGTCAATAAAAGCTCCGAGATTAGTTGCTATATCATCTCCTGCGGAAATCGTGGTCAGTGCATTTAAATCAGCAGTGAAAGCCACCAAGTCCACATCGTCCACATTGAAGGCATAGACCGTATAGTTGGTTTCATCTGCCAAACCGGAGAATGAACCCGTATCATTTACCGAAAGAACTGCATTTCCATTATCATTATTCACCAAAGCATACACCATTGATGCGCCGTCGCCGTTTCCGGCAGCTTGTGCATTGATAGTATAAGGTGTCGGGTCGGCAGTACAATCACACATTTCTTGTGCTACACAATTCAATTGTAAGACATCGTAAGTGGTCGAACAATTTTCTGCTACATTCGATACATTCAACGTAATCGGTGTATTGTGATTGGTATAAGTAAATGGACCGATAACCGTAGTTGCAGGATAAGTAATAGATAATCCATTCGCTTCAACTGTATAATCTATACCTGCTGCTCCCGCAATACTTTGAATCTCAATATAAAATTCTCCTTCGTTAGCATTGCTACACGTAGGAATGGCAGTTACTTCGAGTTGAGTAATCGCTTCTATTCCTACCACAACTGAACTTGTACATCCGTTTTCATCTGTATAAGTATAAATGTAAGAATTACCTAAAATGACATCCACACTTTCAGGGTTAGGAACATCCCATGAACCTGTCGTTCCAGCAGGTTCATTCACCGTAAGGTCGTAAGTTCCTGCGTCTCCTACACAAATTACTGCATCAACTATGATAGTTGAACCGGAATTGACGGTAAAAGTAATCGTCGCGCTTCCTGTACAGCCATTCGCATCAGAATAAGTATAGGTAAATGAATCGCCATTCGCTACGTCCACATTTGTAGGTGTGGCAGATGACCAAGTACCGCCCATTTGTCCTGCTGGTTCTAATGTCGTTAAATCAAAACCTGTGGCATTGTCCACACATATAGACGGATTATCTATTGCAATGGTAGGATTCGTATCAAGCGTAAATGTAACCATATCGCTATCGCTACAAGTACCTTCGCTATATGTATAAGTGAAAGTATCACCATCATTAATATCAACTGTGCTAACAGTATTTCCGCTTGCGTCTGTCCAAGTTCCACCTGTTTGCCCTGCGGGTTCTAATCCTGTTAAATCATATCCCGTAGCTGCTGCCGGACAGAGTTGTTGGTCGGCAATATCCGCTACCATAAATCCGTCGCATGGATCAGTACAATCACAGTTTTCTGTATATACCTGTGATGCTGATACATAACAATAGCTATCATAAGGTGCTGCACCTGTCAATACCGCATCTCCCGTACCAATCGTAGCCAAAGCATTCAAATCGGCAGTGAAAGCTGCTGCATCTGCGTTGTCCACATTAAAGGCGTAAACAGTGTAATTGACATTATCTGCCAAGCCGGAGAATGTACCGTCACCATTGACAATCATAACTGTATTGCCATTATCATTATTTACCAAAACATAGACCATTGAATAGCCGTTGCCATTGGCAGCAGCTTGTGCGTTGATGGTGTAAGGTGTCGGGTCGGCAGTACAATCGCAGACTTCTTGTTGTAAACAATTTAATTGTAATACATCGTAAGTTGCGGTACAGCCTTCGCCTGATGTTATGGTTAATGTAATGGGTGTATTGTGGTCAGTATAAGTAAAAGGACCGATAGACGTAGTGGTAGGATAAGAAACGGATAAGCCGTTTGCCTCCACTGTGTAATCTCCTCCTACAACTGTACCGCCTGTAATGCTCTGAATGTCAATATAAAACTCATTGTCACCTGATGAATTTGTGCAAGTCGGCGCAGCAGATATTTGATAAGGACTGCTGACTTGTATGCCTATTTCGAGTGTACTTGTACAGCCGTTATCATCTGTGTAGGTATAAGTATAATTACCTCCTGCGCTGACATCTACATTGGTCGGATCAGCAACGTTCCAAGAGCCTGTCACTCCGGCGGGTTCAGCGGCTGTCAAGTCATAGTTTGCTGCATCTTCCAAGCATACAATCGCATCAACGATTATAGTTGTTCCCGAACCGATAGTGAAAGTAATGGTCACGCTTGCAGTACAACCATTAGCATCGGCATAAGTGTATGTGAACATTTCACCATCGGTAATATCTTCACTCGTTGGTGTAGCCGACGACCATGTTCCACCCATTTGCCCTGTAGGTTCTAAAGTTGTCAGGTCATAACCTGTGGCGGTTGCCGAACAAATGTTTTGGTCGGCTATATCAATAGTCGGACTATCACTAATCGTAAAAGTAATCGTCACACTTCCCGAACAACCGTTGACATCGGTGTAAGTGTAAGTAAGTGTATCACCGTCGTTGATGTCCACATTTGTAGGTGTGGCAGATGACCAAGTACCGCCTGTTTGCCCTGCGGGTTCTAATGTTGTAAGATTATATCCCGTAGCTGCTGCGGGGCAGAGTTGTTGGTCAGCTATATCTATTGTCGGATTTTCATTAATCGTAATTGATACAGTACTTGTTGTCGCACATTCATCAGTATTAGGTGTGAAGGTGTAAACACCTGAACTCGTTGTACTAATCACATCCGGTGACCATGTACCGCTAATACCGTTGTCGGAAATTGTTGGTAATGCTTCGGGCGTGGTATTTTCACAATAAGTATCTGTTAATGTAAATGTCGGTGCAATTTCTCCTCCTACCGTGAATGTTATCGTAACTGTTCCGCTACAGTTGTTTGCGTCTGTATAAGTGTAAGTAAATGAATCGCCATCATTGATGTCCACATTCGTAGGTGTGGCTGTTGACCATGTACCGCCCGATTGTGCAGCAGGTTCTAATGTCGTCAAATCATATCCCGTAGCTTCGTTTGTACATATACTTTGGTCAGCAATACCAATCGTCGGATTTGCATTAATGGTAAATGTAACGGTAGCCGTTCCTTCACAACTATTCGCATCATTATAAGTATAGGTAAATGAATCACCGTCGTTAATGTCGATATTCGTAGGCGTAGCCGACGACCATGTACCGCCTGTTTGTCCAGCAGGTTCTAATGACGTAAGGTCATAACCCGTAGCTGCTGCGGGGCAGATTTGCTGGTCACTGATACTGACCACAGGATTGGCATTAACTGTAAGTGTGGCTGTCGCGGTACCGAAACAGTTATTCGCATCAGTTACAGACAAGGTGTAATCCCCGGCAAGGTTTACTAAAATCGTTGGAGTAGTCGTACCGTCATTCCATAGGTAAGTGTAATTGGCGGCAGGGTCAAGTCCATTTGGACTCAAAGTAACCGTTTCGCCTTCACAAACCGAAGCATCGTCTATGGTAAATGTGATTGCATCTAATACGATAATATTCGCTTCAATAATACTCGTACAGCCATTTTGATCCGCATAAGTGTACGTGTAAACACCCGTTGCTACATCTACATTAGATGGAGTCGCAACGTTCCATGTCCCTGTCGTTCCAGGTTCTTCAAATTGTGTTAAATCGTATCCTATTGCATCTTCGGCACATACATTAATAAAATCTATTATTAAAATACTTCCTTGATTCACAGTAAATGATACTGTGGCAGGATACACACAATCATTAGGGTCGGTATAAGTGTAAGTGAACATATCGCCGTCGGCAATATCAACTATATTTACTACAGTTCCACCTGCGTCAGTCCAAACACCGCCTCCAAATCCGTCAGGTTCTAATGTCGTCAAATCATATCCCGTAGCGTCCTCGATACATATCGTTTGTGGGTCAATAATCAGTTCAAAATCAGGGCAATCTATCGGACAACTTAAAGTGTATTGCCCTTCAACTACACAGTTAACCGAACCTGCAATACTGACTTGCCATTCTACCATCACATCTGCATCACCCGGATTGAGACTGGGTACTGTGGTAGAAAATGTACCACCATCGACACTGTATTCAATCGTCAATCCACCACAATTGTCAATAGGCATATCGCTACACGTTCCTCCTGTGGCATTGGTGACATCTGGTAGCGGGTATATTTCATAGCTCAATGTGCTAATCAAATCGTAAGTATCATCCGCAGTATCGGCAGTGCCATTATCACAAGCGAGGTATGCATAAGTAACTTGGGTTTCGGGGGCGCAAGAACCCGGATTAGAATGTACACCGGAAGCTACCATTCCATCGGGGGCGGTTACGCCATCCACTGCCATGACAGAGGAGTAGGCTATCGAACCAATACCATCAGGGTCCTGCGTAGCATCAAGCGGATTTAAAGTCGTGGCTTGTGTTTGCCAAGTTGTAATCGTAGTTGCTACAGCGTCACCGTCACAAAAGGGTGCAAATATATCAAAGGCAAAAGAAACTGCCTCTGGACAACAAGCACAATCTTCTGTAAAAGTAGCCGACATATCGGTGTAGCAATAGACATCAAAAGGCGCAGCTTGTGTAGCCGTCAAAGACGGATCAACGGACTGACCAATTAAGGCATTTAGGTCTGTTTCAAAAGCCGTCAATTCGGTATCCAAAATATTGTAAGCATAGACATTATAGGTCGCGCCGTCATTTGGAAAAGGACCGAAGCTACCTATTTGATTAATCGAAATCACTGTACCCGAAACATCCGTTAAAACATAAATCATGCTGTATCCGTCACCGTTTGCACTGGCTTGTGCATTGATAATAAATGGATCGTCAAGAACACAATCACACTCGGTAGCCGGAGTACATGACAATTGAAGTACATCATAAGAGACGGCACAAGTATTGTCATCATCATCGGTAACGGTGAGTGTAATTTTATCATTTTGATTGGTATAAGCCAATCCTGTAATGGTCGTGGTCGTAGGATATGTTATAGTATTTGTACCATCCGAAACGGTATAAGTACCTGTCGCGTTTCCAAGTCCGTCACCACCTGTGATGGCGTTGATATGAATGTCAAAAGTGCCTGCTGTACCATTACAAATAGGTGTGGCATCCACCACTATATCTGTACAGACGGCTGGTGGGCAAAACTCCGGCGCACCAGCATCTATCCATGCCTGTATAGTCGCAATATCGGCGACAGACATAGCAGGTGTACCATAAGGTGTGCCGTTGGGCATGGCATTTCCACAACCATCGGCAGCAGTGAGCGAGCCGTCTATTTTTCCGATGAGGAAGTCTAATGCTGTGGGGTATGGGCCACAGCCTCCCATCCCTCTGTTACCACCTACGATAACGTTGTTGTAATTAGACAAATTGAGCCCTCCAGATCCGCCATGACAGCCTGTACAGTTATTTGCTTGAAAAATGGTCACCATATCGGAAAATTGAGAACTACCATCTTCACAAGACTGGGCATTTGAATGGAAGCTAAAGCAACACATCAGCAGCACAAACAAAGCCGTATATTTTATTTTAAATGTATTTTTCATATTAATTCTTTTTCTAAGATTTTAAAAAATTGTAGAATTGTAGAATTGTTTGATTGTAGAATTGCATGATTGCGGAATCGTTAAATTGTTTTTTATTATTTTAAGAGTTAAATAAGACAATTTTTTAATTCAACAATCACACAATTTTTCAATTTTTTAATCAAGCAATTTCAAATACTTAGAAAATTATTAATTACCAACAGGGTTTGCGGGAAATTGTATGATGCTTGGCGCACAACCCGGATCTGTTGGCACACAGTCGGTTGATACACACAAATTGCTGAAAACAACATTCACATCTCCTCCAAGCGGTGTACCGCTAAAGTTGGCAATAGCCGCTACGACAGTCGGATTCATACCTGCGGGGTCGAATGGACCATTTCCACCGGCAGTACCGGATGACACAAGACCTCCCAGCGTGTAAGTTCCCGGTCCGGTAATGACCGTATTGAAATCATACCAAGGACAAGGGAAAGCCGGACAGCCATTATTTTCGATTCTAAATTCGAGTGTAATCGGGAAAGCAGCCGCATCACCTGTTACTTCCATATCAATGGAGATACAGAAATCATCATTAGTCAAGCCTGTCGTATTGGTATTCCATAAGAAACCACCGAAATCATTATTTGCACCTGCGAATAAGCCCATGCCACTTGGTGAGCCGTAAGAAAGTCCTGTACCGCCGTCGAAACCGCCATTTGTAGAGACATCCAATTGCCCCGTATCATCGCATAAGTACAAGCAAGTTCCATTGTCTGTTGTTGCCGTCGTATCGAAGTTAGTCGCATTCGGGTCTGTACAACCTGCGCCACTTTCTCCTGTACATGTTGTACAGTCACTCCATACGTCATTTACAGTAGCAGGATCGCCATCATCACAGGCATCGCCTACATTGTAGCAAGAGCCATCGTCAGTAGTAGCCATTGGGTCAAAGTTACAAGCATTCATGTCTGTACAACCAGCCATGCAATTGGTTACACAAAGGTTGCTGAATACAACGTTGACATCAGCTCCGAGTGGCGTACCACTAAAGTTGTTGATAGCTGCCACAACAGCCGGATTAGCACCTGCCGGATCGAATGGACCGTTTCCACCAATATTACCTGATGAAACAAGACCGCCGAATGTATAAGTTCCCGGACCAATGATGGTCATGTTAAAATCATTCCATGGACATGGGAAGAAACCACAGTCGTTATTTTCAATTCTAAATTCTAAAACGACGGGGAAACCAGCCGCATCACCTGTGACTTCAAAGTCAATGGAGATACAAATTTCATCATTGGTTAGACCTGTTGTGTTAGTATTCCAAACGAAACCACCGAAGTCATCATTCGCACCTGCGAGTAAGCCCATGCCTCCCGGTAAACCGTAAGAAAGTCCTGTACCGCCGTCGAAGCCACCATTCGTGGAAATATCTAATGTTGTATCATCGCATAAATAAAGGCAAGTGCCGTCATCAATAGTAGCCAATGGGTCAAAGTTAGTGGCATCCATATTGGTACAGCCCATTACATCTGCAGGTCCGCAACTTGAAGTATCATTGGTCGCACCAGCAGTCGCTGTACAATTGACACTCCAAGCCGTACCGTCAAATTGTATAGATTGTGTATCTGTTGTAGTAGCATCTTCGGCTACACCTACATCCACGCCCATCGTACCACTTGCAGGTCCGTCAGTTGCCATAAATGCGCCTTCATACGTGATGAATTGTAAGACCGTTCCGTCCATACAACTGATAGCGATACCGTCATTGCCGTTCTGCATGGATGTATTCCAAACGTAGTAATCGTAAGTCGCATCAGAGCTAACGTATTCAGCAGCAGATAGTGTGATTGAGCCGTAGCTTGCGCCACCATTACCATTATATAATGTCACTGTAATTTGTGTAGGATCGCCTCCAACGGGTATCGCAATTTCTACCAATTCATTCAGATCTGTACCGCCATTATCGTAGTGAAATTCGTTGATAATCGCTGCCGGACAATTGCCGGGCATCATACCAACACAGGCACATGTGGCATCTACGGCATCATTTATCGTTGTTGCATCTCCATCATCACAAGGGTCGCCTATATTCAATCCAAGTGCCGGACAATCAAAGGTGCTACAATCGTCCGGTGTAGCCGTTACGGCTGTACCTGCACATGTCGCATCTGCATTGTCCACTACATTTATATCAAAAGAAGTTGTAGAGGTATTTCCTGCTATCGTAATGCTAATTGGTGAACCTGTCCCACTTCCCAAAACTGCATTGCCGTTGGTTACATCAATTACATCGTAATTGCCACTACCATTCGCTGCGGTAAAGGTGACATCATACACGTAATCTGCGCCTACACATGAACCGCTTACGGATACATTTGTAATGCTACATTCAACTACATTACAAGTAGAGGTATCATTAGTCGCTCCGGCAGTCGCTGTACAATTGAAGTTCCAAGCCGTACCGTCAAATTGGATAGATTGTGTGTCAGTTGTATTGGCATCTTCTGCAACGCCTACATCCACGCCCATCGTGCCACTTGCTGGTCCATCGGTTGCCATAAATGCGCCTTCGTAAGTGATAAATTGTAAGACCGTTCCGTCCATACAACTGATAGCGATACCATCATTGCCGTTTTGCATGGATGTATTCCAAACGTAGTAGTCGTAAGTCGCATCAGAACTAACGTATTCAGCAGCAGATAATGTGATTGAGCCGTAGCTTGCGCCACCATTACCATTATATAATGTCACTGTAATTTGTGTAGGATCGCCTCCAACGGGTATCGCGATTTCTACCAATTCATTCAGATCTGTACCGCCATTATCATAGTGAAATTCGTTGATAATCGCTGCCGGACAAACACCCGGCGTTATACCAACACAAGTACATGTGGCATCTACGGCATCATTTATCGTTGTTGCATCTCCATCATCACAAGCATCACCTATATTTAATCCAAGTGCAGGACAATCTACCACACTACAATCTTCTGGTGTAACCGTTACGGCTGTACCTGCACATGTCGCATCTGCATTGTCCACTACATTTATATCAAAAGAAGTTGTAGAGGTATTTCCTGCTATGGTAATACTGATTGGTGAGCCTGTTCCGCTTCCGAGAACTGCATTGCCGTTGGTTACATCAATTACATCATAATTACCACTGCCATTCGCTGCCGTGAAAGTTACATCATACACGTAATCTGCGCCTACACATGAACCGCTTACGGATACATTTGTAATGCTACATTCAACTACATTACAAGTAGAAGTGTCATTAGTCGCTCCGGCAGTAGCTGTACAATTGAAGTTCCAAGCCGTACCGTCAAATTGTATAGATTGTGTGTCAGTTGTATTGGCATCTTCTGCTACACCTACATCTACACCCATCGTGCCACTTGCTGGTCCGTCGGTTGCCATAAATGCGCCTTCGTAAGTGATAAATTGTAAGACCGTTCCGTCCATACAACTGATAGCAATACCGTCATTGCCGTTTTGCATGGATGTATTCCATACGTAGTAATCGTAAGTCGCATCAGAACTGACGTATTCAGCAGCAGATAATGTGATTGAGCCGTAGCTTGCGCCACCATTACCATTATATAATGTCACTGTAATTTGAGTAGGGTCGCCTCCAACGGGTATCGCAATTTCTACTAACTCATTCAGATCTGTACCGCCATTATCGTAGTGAAATTCGTTGATAATCGCTGCCGGACAATTGCCGGGTGCAGAACCTGCACAAGAACAATCCGCTTGTACAACATCATTGACTGTGGTAGCATCACCATCATCACAAGCGTCACCAAAGTTTTGCATAGTAGCCGGACAATCGAAAGTGATAGTCGTTCCGGCACACGTACAATCCATTTGTATGGCATCATTTTCAGTGGTCGCATCCATATCATCACAAGCATCGCCGAAATTGACCATTTCAGTCGGGCAGTCAAATGTAACCGTACATTCGTTTGTAGCTCCTGCCGTCGCAGGACAATCAGCTACCCAAGCCATACCATCAAATTGAATGGCTTGCGTATCGGTCGTTGCAGATGTTTCAGCAACGCCTACATCTACTCCCGTTTGTCCGCTTGCAGGTCCATCGGTTGCTGCAAAAGCCCCTTCGTAGGTGATAAATTGTAGCACTGTTCCGTCCGCGCAACTAATAGCAATACCGTCATTGCCATTTTGCATGGATGTATTCCAAACGTAGTAATCGTAAGTCGCATCAGAGCCAACGTATTCAGCAGCAGATAGGGTAAGCGAACCATAGCTTGCGCCACCGTTACCATTGTATAATGTTACTGTAACTTGTGTAGGGTCGCCTCCAACAGGAATTGCGATTTCTACAAATTCATTCATGTCCGTCCCGCCATTGTCATAGTGAAATTCATTGACAATAGCTCCTGTCGGACATTGAGCATATACATTTGTGCTTAATAAAAAAGAAGTAATCAGTACAGTTAAAACTGTAAATAAAGCTTGTGATTTTCTCATTATTTATAAGTTTAATAATTAGGTTTAAGTGATTTTAAAAATCTTATAATGGATTTAAATATTTATAAAACAGTTGCCCGACCAAAATTGAACGGCGTAAAATACATAGCATTTAAAAAAAGAAATAAATACCTTTTTTGTATAAAAAAGAATAAGGAAAGATTGAGTTAAAATGGTTTGCATAATACCTTCGCGTGCATACTTTAAAACTTTAGTACACTGTTTTATAAATTTATTTACATTTTTTGACGTTTATTTTGAAATGAATCGAATCAAAAATGACGCGAATACTCACTGTATTTAAGGATTTTTTGGTGAAGAGTCATTTTAAAAGAAATACTCAAAAAAGTAAATAAATTTGTGAAACAGTGTATTAGATTGTGATGAAGTATTTTATTCTAAAATTAGCGGGTGCGAGGGGGTGTTTTTGTGTTTTATGAAATAAAACATTTTTACAATATCTATGGCACAAATGTAATAAAAACTATCTGCTTAATAAAATTATTTAGGTGTAATATTTGAATTGTGATTGTAATTTAATGGGAAGATAATTAATTGTTAATATTATGATGCTAAGTAGTCAGTCAAGCTAATACTGTCGGGTAATTTGGCAAAATTTGCTCGACATTATTAACTTGACTGACTACTAAGTACATTGTTCAATAAATTTCTTATCGTTTTTGAGTATTTCTTTTAAAACGACTCTTCCCCAAAAAACTCCCTAAATACAGTAAGTATTCGCGTCATTTTTTGGTCGATTCATTTCAAAATAAATGTCAAAAACGATAAGAAATTTAATAAACAATGTACTTAAAATGTTATTTCAGCGAAACATGAATGTGTTTGTGTCAATTTATTAAATTAAATATTTAAATAATGTGTATTTATTTAACTATTAATGCTATGAAGCTTTAGAGAAAGTGTTAGAAGTTTTTTTTATCGATAAGGTCGTAAAGTCTCATTAAGGATTTTGAGTGCTTTAGATATGTGTTTTTCGACGGTTTTTATAGAAATACCCATTTCGACAGCAATTTCTTTGTACGACATATCTTCGTAGCGACTCAAAGTAAATGCCATGCGACATTTGGGCGGAAGTTTGTCGATTTCTTTGTCGATGATTTCTTTGAGGTTTTTGCCTTCTATATTTTGGGCGAGATTTTCTTTACTCTCTATAAAGGCGTATTGTTCATCGCCTTCAAATTTAATTTTATTGTCGCGAATATAATTGAGTGATTTATTAATGGAAGCTCGTTTAAGGTAAGCACGGAAAGAAGTTTGTACTCCGAGTCTGTCTCGTTTTTTCCAAAGTTCATAAAACACATCTTGCACAATGTCTTCGGCAAGTGATTCATCTTTCAGGATACGAAAAACAACTTTACACAATTCGGCATGGTATCTTTCAAAAAGCTCCTCTATTGCCTGTTTGGGTGCATTATGAAATAGCTCAATCAGCTCTTTATTTGTCTTGTTTCTACTCACGGTGGTGATAAGTCTAAGTACACTGTTTCACAAATTTATTTACTTTTTTGAGTATTTCTTTTAAAATGACTCTTCCCCAAAAAACTCCTTAAATACAGTAAGTATTTGCGTCATTTTTGGGTCGATTCATTTCAAAATAAATGTCAAAAACGATAAGAAATTTAATAAACAATGTACTAAGTAGTCATTCAAGTGTTTTACTCATTTGAGTTTGGTGCTTGGTACTTGGAATTTGAGACAAAACTAAGGCTTTATTCACAGTCTTAAGGCATGTTTTGGAAAAAAAATAACGGACTGCCTCGTCCGGCAATCCGTTCTCAGAACATCATCAATCATGTAAACAAACAAAAACACTTTAAAAGTGGAGCTTTTCAGAACAAAGCCCCTACCCTTCTGTCATTCGCATCACCTTTGGTGATGATTGTATTTTTGTATTATAAAATGGGTTCGATGAAGGTTATGTATTTAACACTTGTACATCCGATATATACGAAGGATTTAGATTTACGATTAATATTTACACACAAAACATCTTTAAAATACGTTTATTGAAAATAAAAGGTGGAGAATCTCCTTACTAAAAAGGTGATTTTTGTGGGTGCATTTCATTTTTTCGCTTTTCCAGTCGCGCCACCTCTAACTCCTAAAAGGAGAAATCCGCACGCAGCGAAAAAATGAATTGCACCCATTTTTGTGAGAATCATCCGATTTACTAAATTTTTCATAGGATGAAAATGGTCGTTCGTCGAAGATATTGATTCATTGGTGGTTTTGGCACTCCTATTGCAATATGTTTGGTAAGCTAAAAAAATGTTTTTAGACCAATCTAAATTTACTACTTAGATCAAACCTAACATTAGAAAAGATGAACACTATACTTGTGACCGCCGCTACCAGCACAATTGGTAGCCGCGTGGTCAACAATCTGCGAAACACCTACTGCACCGTGAAAGCGGGTGTACGAGACTTCTCCAAAGCAAGCAACCTGAAAGGGGATAATATTGACTTAGTCAAACTTGATTTCTCCAAACCAACCACCTATTCTGCCGCACTCCAAGGCATTGATAAACTCTTTTTGATACTTCCCATTCTACCTGACCAAGTAGATATTACACGTGATTTTGTAAAACTTGCCAAAGAGAAAGGCGTAAAACGTATCGTAATGCTCTCTGGCTTAGGTGCCGATGTTGAGAGTTCGAGTGATTTGCTGCGTTGGCATGGAGAAAAAGAGAAGATTGTTCAGAAGTCAGGGATTCCTTATACGATTCTTCGTCCGGGCAATTTTATGCAAAATTACATCACGGGCTGCTATCGCAAAATGTGCGGAAACGGCAAACTGACTATCCCACAAGGCGATGCTAAAATCAATCAAGTTGATGCCGATGACATTGCCACCGCTACTGCCAATGTTTTGATGAATTTTGGTCATAAAGACAAAATCTACAACCTGACAGGTTATTCTTATACCCATCTCGAAATCGCCGACCTTATTTCCAATATCGTCGGTAAAAAGATTGAATATCAAGACATTAGCGAGGAAGAAGCACGTAAAAAAATGCGTCAGTGTAATTTTAAAGACTGGACGATTGATGCCTTTTTGGGATTACAACGAGCTTGTAAAGAAGGTGTTATGGAAGCCTATTCAATGGATTTGAAGAACTTGATAAGTAAGAGTCCAACTACTTTTGCAGAGTTTGCCATACGGCATAAAAAAATATTTGAATAAAGGTTTTACATCATCAAAAATGGGTACAGGACAAATTTTTAGTCTGCCTCGTACCGACGACTTTAGCCATCGCAGAACAACGAAGCTCTTGACGGCTAAAGTCGTCAGTACAGTGGCATTTCAAAATAAAATTAAAATTTGTCCTGCCCCCATCAAAAATCGAATTTATACCCAATTCCCTTTATCGTCTTGATGTAAGCACTTCCCACTTTCTCGCGCAATTTTCGGATGTGTACATCTATCGTTCTATCCCCTACGATTACATCTCTTCCCCAAATATGGTTAAATATTTCCTCACGAGTAAATACACGCCCCGGCTTAGATGCCAGCAAATACAATAGTTCAAACTCTTTTTTTGCCAATGTAATCTGTTCATCTCCCCTATACACCATAACCCGTTCTCTATCTATCTTAAGGTCGTGTACATTCAGTACCCGGCTTTCATCTCTTCCACCTTCGTGTGGCATCCGTCTCAATAAAGCCTTAATCCGACTAATCAATACACGCGGACGGATTGGTTTGGTGATATAATCATCCCCTCCTGCGTCCAATCCCGCGATTTGCGAATAATCTTCATTTCGGGCAGTCAAAAAAGCGATTAAGGTACTATTAAATTCAGTCGTAGCTCGCAATTGCCGACACACCTCTACTCCATCCAATTCTGGCATCATAATATCCAAAATAATCAACATCGGGTTATCTCGCTTTGCCATATCAATGGCTTCCCTTCCGTTGCGTGCCGTAGTTACCTGGTAGCCCTCTTTACTTAGGTTATAACTGATGAATTCCAGAATATCCGGCTCATCATCTACCACCAGTATTTTAATGTCTTCGTTGTTCATAATATTTATTGAGGTAAAAATAGGCTTTATATCTTCAAATTTCAAACTACCTTGCTACAATTAGTTTGACTTTGCTATTTTTAAAAGGGCAAAACCCATTATAAACTCAAGTAAAACAAGTTGTTTTGTATTTGGTCGATTTAATTATTAACAAGGGTTTTTTCACCCCTTATCAATAATTAAATGCGGATATTATCAAACACTGTGTTTTACTTAGGTTTTGAATAAATCCTTATTTGGAAAAGTAGCAAAGTCGAAATTAGGGATGAAAAGATAATAAACACTACATCTTCTCCCGATAGCTATACGGCTTTTGCACCGCGAAAAATATGTATTTCAATGTAAATCAAAATCTTATACTTTATTTTTTTTCTTAAAATGAAGCAAAATTAGCGTTTTTTCATCAAAATACATTTTTCATTAATTTTTAAATTATTTATAATCAATTATTTATGATTTTTTTTCAGTGCAAAAGCCGTATAGCTATCGGGATTAAGGAGAATTTGGTGAAGTATAAAGGAAAAAGAACAAGTATAATGGAACAAGTTATTCAATTTCTTTCACTTACCATTTTAGAAACGGTATTCGCGGTCAGCCTGTAAATTCGTCGGTACGAAGCATTTCGCTTCAATTGTTACTTTTGGCTATCAGTCCGCAGTTGGACAGTCCGCAGATAGACGTGAAACACGCTCGCGTTCAACTGCGGTCTGTGGACTGACAAGCTGCGGACTATTTTAGTGAAAATGCAGTCGGATATACAAAACAAACATTTTGCGTAACATCAGATAATAAATAAATTTTTAGCGCACTATAACTTAATTTAATAAAAAATCGTATCTTTGTGCGCTCAAAAAATCAGCTCATATATAAGAGCCGATTTCTTTGAAAATAACGTGGATAGAAGAGGATTAAAATTTATGTCAAATTAAATTGCCTCAAGTCTAATTACCAGACACTATTCTTTCCACTTTTTTTAATCATATTTTTTCACATTTTAAACCAATTCAATCTCTATGGAAGAGAATAATTTGGATCAAAATCAGGAACAACCAAAAGAGGTTGCCACTGATACCGCAGAAACACCCCAGACCGAAACTACTGAGAGCATCATAGTAGAAGCAGAAGCACCTAAAGATGACGCTGTTGTTGTAGTAAAGACAATTGAGGAAGACAAGGGTGACTATACACCTGAACTTATTGAAATCGACTTAGGTGACGATTTAAACGTTGCTACTGCTCACGATGACTTCAATTGGGAAAAAGGAGCTAAAGATGAACTCAATTACACACCAGAGGAATTCAAAGAGCAACTCAAACAATATGAAGAAGAGTTGAATTTCATTAACGAAAATGAAATCGTTAAAGGAAAAATCTCTCATATCAATGAGGAAACAGGTGTAGTCTTACTGGATTTGAATTACAAATCTGACGGTATGCTTTCTGCATCTGATTTGCGTGGCAGAGAAGTAAAAATAGGCTCTGAAGTAGAAGTCTATATAGAAGCCAGAGAAGATGCCAAAGGGCAATTAGTACTTTCTCGTCGTAAGGCAAAACTCTTGCGTACTTGGGAAGCTATTGTTCGTTCGTTTGAAGAAGGAACGACTATAGAAGGTGTGATTGTCAGCAAAACCAAAGGTGGTCTGATAGTCGATGCAGGTGGTCTCGAAACCTTCTTACCCGGTTCACAGATTGACATCAAACCTGTCGTAGATTATGACGGATATGTCGGTAAGAAAATGGAATTTAAGGTCGTCAAAGTAAATGAGGCGATTAAAAATGCCGTTGTTTCTCACAAAGCATTGATTGAAAGTGACCTTGAAGAACAACGCCAGAAAATCATGGCTGATCTCGAAAAAGGTCAGGTACTTGAAGGTACAGTTAAGAACATTACTGACTTCGGTGCATTCCTTGATTTGGGAGGTGTTGATGGGCTGCTTTACATCACGGATATTTCGTGGGGGCGTATCTCACATCCAAGCGAGATTCTCAAAATCAACGACAAAATCAACGTTGTTGTACTTGATTTTGATGACAACAAAAAACGTATCTCACTCGGTCTCAAGCAATTACAACCACATCCATGGGATGTTTTACCAGAAACGATTAAAGAAGGTTCTACCGTTAATGGTAAAATTGTCAATATCGAAGACTACGGTGCGTTTCTTGAAATTCAACCGGGTGTTGAGGGCTTAATTCACGTTTCAGAAGTTTCTTGGAGTAGCCAAATGGTCAATGCCAAAGACCATTTCAAAATCGGAGAAATGCACGACGCAAAAGTTGTCACAGTTGATCGTGATGACCGAAAAATGTCACTCAGTCTCAAGCAATTGACTCCTGATCCATGGGATGAAATCGAAACACAGTTTCCGATTAATAGTCGCCACACAGGTTTGGTCAAAAACCTTACCCCTTATGGCGTATTCATCGAATTGCAGGAAGGCATCGGTGGCATGGTACACATCTCCGACTTGTCTTGGACAAAACGTTATTCGCATCCAAGTGAGTACGTCAAGAAAGGACAAAATCTTGATATTACCATCGAAGAAATCGACAAGCAGAGTCGCAAACTCTCACTCGGACACAAACAACTCGAAGAAAATCCTTGGGATACTTTCGAGACGGTTTTCCCAGTCGGTTCATATCACGAAGCTACTGTATTGCGTGTAGATGACAGAGGTGCTATCGTCCAATTGCCTTATGGTCTGGAAGCTTTCGCACCTAAAAAACACATGAAGAAAGAAGACAATACTTTCGCAGCAACAGAAGAGATTGTATATGTAAAAGTATTGGAATTCAATCGCGACGACAAGCGTATTTTGGTGTCTCACTCTCGCTACCTCGATGACCAACGTAGAGAAGGTCAGGAAACCGAAAAAGCAGAGAAGAGAAAAGAAAAAGATGAAGTTCGTAAGACTATCAAGAAGCAGAATACGAAGATTGACCGCGAAACACTTGGTGATTTAGACGTATTTTCAGAGCTTAAAGAGCAAATGAAAGACGATGATGATGATAAATAAAACTTAATTTATTAAGTTTTATATTCAAAAATACAAGCCTCCGATTTACATCGGAGGCTTTTTTTATTCGCCTTTTCATAGAAACGATAATAATTTAAATTAAAAATATATCAAAAATAAACCCGACTCACTGTACATAACAGATTAAGAATGTAGTAAATGTGTTTTTTTATTATAAATTTTCCGTTACTTTTTGTTTCTTTGTGGTCGGAAAGAATGATAAACATTTCTAACTTTTCAATCACAACCAAATTCTATTAAATGGCAAAAGTTAATATTCTGGATTTGTTGCAAAACACGATCAGCGACATCCAAAAAGGTAATCGCGACAATCCAAACGAGCCAACTGCAGACCCAAACATATTTGATTTTCTAAAAGGTAAATTGTCTGATATTCACCAAGTGAATAAAAATAGAAGATCCAAAGGCGAAAAACCGCTCAAGCTTAAAGATTTACTTAGAGGTAAACTCAGAGAAGCTAAAGAACAACACAAAGACAATCCTAACGTACCGAATTCCATTTTCGATAAATTAAAAAACAGAATTGATGAGCATGACCAAGTTCGTCAACAGCAACGTAGCGAAGAAAGCATTGCCGAAATCATCAACGAATACGGTATTGATATTAGTCGCTTGTCTCGCAACGAATTAAATGACATACAGCGCAGATATGTCTCGGACAATGACAAACTTGACGAGCAGTACGCACAATATATACACCAACTCAATCAGAGTAGGTAATTAAGAACTAAGTAATTTAGACCTTTACTGAAGTGATGTTGACTTAGGTTGACATCGCTTTTTTTTCGTTATATATTACTCGCTTCGCTACACATTCTCGCTACTCGCCACTCACCACTCACTTAAAAATACTGCCCAAGCCCAAAACCAAAACCACTATTTTCGAGATTTCGCAAGTCTTTTGAAAAATCCAACCGAACGATCAAATTAGAAATTCGTCGTACACTTATCCGTACACCCAAGCCTCCAAACAATGCTTGATTTTGATGTTTTTGTATCGTAGATATCGACTCTGCCGACAAAGCCAAAGCCCCAAAATCAAAAAACGGAACAAGCTGTATTGCGCCGATTTTTCGTTCAAAAATAGTGTGTCGATACTCCGAATTGAAACTCACCTCCTTCGAACCACGCAGCACCCTATCCCCTGCCCCACGCACATTGATGTAATTGTCCAAAACAAAAGAAGGAAAGGGTGTGTAATCATTATCCGAAATACCAAGATTGAGACGAAAAGCAAAATTGCCGCGCTTGCCTACACGCTTGTAATAGGCAGTCGTATTTTGAAATTTCCAGAATACATTGTCATCTACTTCCGGCGCAGTACTGACCTCAAAACAAGCAAAATTGAAAAAGCCGTCGCGGTATTCATTAAAGTAATTAACGCGATTGTAGGTGTATAATATTTTTGATAAAAATTTGGGTGTATTAATAGAAATCGCTTGTTCGGAAATCACCTCTTCGGGCTTTTCAGGCGCGTATTTTTCATGTAAAGGCGCAACTCCAAATTCAAGGTAATTATTAAAACTAAACTCATACCTTGCCAACAATTCCAAGGTCAGCAAATCATATTTATACCTGATATCTTGTTCGGGAAATTTAATCGGTTCGAGCGTCGATTGTTTCAACAGACTCACCGAGTACCCCCACCGCGATTTTTTAATATAAGGCGTTTTCAAATAAGCATGAAATGTATGCCTATCATAATACCTGTAATAAGCACTTGCTATGCTGCCATTGCCCATGAAATTGTAATCTATCACACCGAGCTGAAGCGTGATATTTCCGTCTGCACCACCGACTTTTCCTATCGGAATCAACGTTATCCGTTCTTTAAGTTGATACTCCACCACAATCCCATCGGTGGTATCACGTACCACCGACTTGACTCCCGAAAATATATCCAAATTGCGAAGCACCTGCTCATCCAGCTTCAAGTTTGTAGAGTCAAACTCCTCGCCTTCATGTACACATAAAAAACGCTCCAAATGGTCTATTTTCGTTTTCTTACAACCTACAATTTTTACATCTTGGACAGTTTGGGCATTTAATGGAGATGATAAAATGAGGGATAAAATAAGTATGAAAAATCTGAGCATATTATCTATATTCATTAAGTTTTGAGACAAAAAATTTAATTTATGATTTTCAATAATAAAAAAATGTTTGACAAATGACAGTAAGGAATGAAAATGGGTGCAGAGCAAATTTTTAATCTGTGATTTTGAAATCTTTGTACAGGCGATTTTAATCGCCATGTCTAATATTTTTTATTTATAAAAAATTAAAAATCAATAAATTGTGAATGATTTTTACATGGCGATTGAAACCGCCTGTACTATATCTCGCAAAACAATTTTGAGTAAATTAAAAATTTGTCCTTCACCTATAAAAATCAAGAAACTATGTATTTCCCAAATGTCAAAAGACCAAACCCAAGGCATCAACAAGTTATAAAAAACTCAAGTTGCAGATAAATCACCAACTGGAGCAAATTCTAAATTTCAAAAATATTGCGTAAAATATGCCTGAATTGGACTTTGAAATTTGTTTTTTGGAATTTTTCATTCGTCTGCAACATGGATTAAAAAGGCATTATTTTTGTTAAGAAAATCTAAAAATGACATACGACTATGAAGAAAATAAGTTTATTTTTAGCTTCACTTACGCTCATTGTTTATGTATTTTCTTGTGACACTTACGATAAAAGCGTTGAAGATTTCACAGCAGAAGGGCTGCGTCCCGTTTACATTTCAATGGAAGAAGCGGATACCATTAAAAGCCTTTCTCCACAACCGATTAACCAACTGGGAAAAATTTATTACAAAGATGATCTCATATATGTGGGCGAGCAAGGGCGAGGCGTACACATTATTGACAATACAAATCCCGCAGAACCCAGCCGCATCGGTTTTATCCAAATTCCCGGCAATAAAGACATCATTATCAAAGGCAACCTTATGTATGCCGACAACTTCCGTGACCTGCTAACAATAGACATTAGCGATATGAATAATGTCATTGAAATAGACCGAATTGCAGATGTTTATGCGGAAATACCGCAGTCTTATCCTATCTTTCATAATGGTTATTTTGAATGTGTGGATCCGTCCAAAGGGCTTGTTATGAAATGGGAAACCGCCATGTTAGAAAACCCTGCCTGTCAGCGATAACTCCTCACCCTTTTTAATTTTAAAATTATTATGAAAAAAATATGTAATACACTTATATTGTCTCTGCTTGCGATTTTGTTTTTCCAATGTAGTGATTTTGACAGTGCCTCACCTGCTTCCTCCGACAGTGGCACTTCGGGTTCACTCGCAGCAATGAGTATAGTTGGCGACTATATATTTACCCTTGATAATCAATCTATTAAAACTTTCTACCTAAGCGAACCCGACAAACCAAAAGAGGTTGGTCAGACCATATATTTAGACTTTGGTGTAGAAACTATGTTTCCGTACGACAACAAATTATTCATCGGTTCGCAAACAAGTATGTACATATTAGACATTACAAATCCAACAGATATAAGCGTTCTTGCCGAACACTCACACTTCTTTGGATGCGACCCTGTCGTTGTCAATGATTCTATTGCTTTTGTGACGGTGCGCTCGGCGGAGGCTTGTCGTGGATTCGTCGAAACCAACCAACTTGAGGTCGTTGATGTCACCGATCCGATGCAACCAAATACGCTCGAATTTATAGACCTTAATAATCCCGCAGGTTTGGGTTTGGATAATCAATATTTATTTGTAACAAATGGCGATGCCGGCATTCAGGTATTCGATGTTAGCACACCACGAACAGGTATTGAACCCATCGGGAATATTCCTGTTAATGCTTTTGATGTGATTCCTTTGGATGGTTTGTTGATTGCAGTAGGAACGGATAATTTATATCAATTTGATTATACCGATATTAATAATATTGTACAAATATCCTCATTCAAATACAGGCTGTAAGTATGTATTGCAATTTCAAATGAAAAACAAAAATGAAGTATAAATTATTGAAAAATTGTGTATTGAGTATTTTATCGTGCTTATTATTGTACAATATTGCTATCGCGCAGGAAGTCAACGAAAAAATGCCATTTTCACAAAAAGTAATTATCAAATACTCCCTTTCAAGTCATGTGGACGGCGAACCTGCCATACAGCCCGTCGTTGAGTATATCTTCAAACCTCGCGTTGCTATTCAGCAACAATTGGGTTATATTTATTCGAGTCCGGTGAGCAATATTTGGGGGATTCGCTCACGTTCAGAACTAAAATTATACCTGAGCGAAAATGCCAAATATGGCAGGAAGCCATACATTTCAACCGAAGTATTGTACAAATATGTTCGCAATCACGGAACAAGAAATTTCTGGCGCGAAGGTGGCGCATATCAAGAACGATTAGACATCGAATCCAACCGAAGCACCATAGGTTTTATGCCCAAAATTGGATTGACCAATGATGTTTCTACCAAACGTTTTGCCGTCGATTTAGCCTTTGGTATTGGAGTCAAAGCCACCTATTATAATGGCAATGTTCCCACTGATGCCTCACTCAATTTTGATGACAATGAATTCTTTTTTAATGAGATATTCTTTAATCGCGGTTTGAGAAGTATTGATCACGAAGTCCTCCCTAATTTTTTATTAAGTTTGCAAATCGGTTTTGTCGCACATTAAGTGTAAACACAAATTCTGAAATTGTATAATTGCAAGGTCAGGGTGAACGAAAAGTCGTTCTTGTAGTATGTTTTTTAACTGGAAAATAAACGTAAGTCGGTGGACATTTGTAAAATGTCAGGCGACAACATTTTTTCATTATTTACTTAAAATCAATTCATTGTAAATATTAAATAAATTAATATTTTAAATAATTATTCAAATTAGAACAGAAATATATCTCGCCTGACATTTTAAAAATGTCCGTCGAGTGGACTCCCCTAAAATCTAAAAATCAACATATTTACACATCACAGAAACGACTTTTCGTTCGCCCTAATTCCGAGATTGAAATAAATAATCAACATTCTACAACCATACAATTTCACAATCAAACAATCATACAATTATATGCAAACACCAATCACTTTTGTTACAGGAGCAACGGGACTTGTCGGTGCGTATTTATTGCGGTATCTCGTTCGTGACGGCGTGACTGTACGCGCGCTGAAACGCCCGAATAGTCCGATGAATCTCGTCGAAAATATTGCCGATAAAGTCGAATGGATAGAGGGAGATATTTTGGATGTTTCGACTTTGGAAACAGCCATGTCAGGCGTGGATTGTGTCTATCATTCGGCAGCAATGATTTCTTTTGATTCGCGAGATAGAGAACGAATGTTTGACATCAATATACAAGGCACAGCCAATGTCGTCAACCTTGCTTTATCCCTGAAAATCAATCGTTTACTGCATGTAAGTAGTATCGCCGCGCTGGGGCGAGAAGAAGACACAGAAGATACAGAATACATAGACGAATCTGCAAAATGGACAGAAAGCAAACTCAATTCCAATTATGCCATCAGTAAATTTCGAGCCGAATGTGAGGTATGGCGAGGCATGGCAGAAGGCTTGAATGTCGTCGTCGTCAATCCCTCCATGATACTCGGTAGCGGGTATTGGAAAAAAGGGTCGGCGGCTATATTTGAGCGATTGAGCAGAGGCATGAAATATTATCCCGCAGGCGGAACAGGCTACGTAGATGTACGCGACGTGGCACAGGCAATGATTGCCCTGATGAATAGCCCGATAGAAGGAAAACGTTTTATTTTGAACAGTGAAAATATGTCATGGCGAGATTTCATGACCTTGAGTGCTACTTGGCTGAAAACCTCTCCTCCGACAAAAGCAATAAGTGCTTGGTCGATGGGGATGCTTTGTCGATTGGAATGGCTACGAAGTCGCTTAACCCAATCCACGCCTTTATTGACACGAGAGAGTATTCGCAATACGACACACACTTCTCATTATGATAATAGCAATATAAAAAACGCTATTGGCTTTGAATTTCGTTCCGTAGAAACAAGCGTCCGTGAAACTGCCGAACAGTTTTTAGCGACCTATCCGAAAGGGATTTATCATGCTTATCTTCCTCTTTGATACTATCTTCGATAAGTCGAATAAGTCCTTTTAAAAGTGTATTTTTACAAATTATTTTTATATAAAAAACAATATACTATGAAGGCAACAATCGCGCTCCTCCTCATTTTTTTCATTTCAAATTATAACTTCGCTCAATCGAATCAACCGATTTATAAAAAAGTCGAAATCACGATTAATGATGAATCTGACATTGCAAAAATTGCCGAACTCGGTATTGATTTGCAATGCGGTATTCATGCCGAAGTACGTGACGGACAACGTTTTTTGACCTTAGATTTATCGGAACGTGAGTATGATGATATTCGCAATAATGGTCTGACAACCAATGTGTTAATCGAAGACCTAACTCGTCATCATATAGAGCGCAATCGCGCCGAACTCCCTCAAGCAATAGCTGCATTAGAACAGGCAAAAGCTGCTACGCTTAATAAATCTCTTGACGAAACGCTCTGCGAAGACAGGACATTTCCAGTACCACAAAACTTCAATATGGGCAGTATGGGTGGTTTCACTACTTATCAGGAATTGTTGGATGATTTGGATAAAATGGCAACGATGTATCCAGATTTGATTAGTCAAAAAGCACCTGCCGACGATACGCTTCTCACTCACGAAGGCAGACCTATTTATTATGTAAAAGTATCAGACAATCCCAATATCGACGAAGACGAAGCGGAAGTTTTATATACAGGCATACATCATGCCCGTGAGCCGATTTCGATGATGAATTTGCAATACTACTTGTGGGTTTTGCTTGAAAATTACGAAACAAATGACTACATAAAAAATCTCGTGGACAATACGGAGATGTATTTCATTCCGGTCATCAATCCTGACGGATATATCTACAACCAAAGCATAGAACCCGAAGGTGGCGGACTTTGGCGAAAAAACAGACGCGACAACGGCAACGGCAGTTTTGGCGTTGACCTCAATCGGAACTACAGTTACGAATGGGAAGGCAACGGTTCAAGCACCAACTCTTTCAGCAATTTATATAGAGGTACTGCTCCTTTTTCTGAACCCGAAACACAAACGATTCGCAATTTTGTAGAAAAACACAACTTCGTCAATGCCTTTAACAATCATACTTATTCCAACCTACTTCTAAGCCCTTGGGGGCATCAAAGTCAAGTGCCGGAAGCAGAACTTTTTGACGAACTCGGCGAAGATATGTGCAAGCACAATCGCTATGTTTATGGTAGTGGTCATGACGTTATATATCCTGCTAATGGCACTTCTGACGACTGGTTTTATGGCGAAAAAGGCATACTCGCATGGACTCCCGAAATCGGTCACGCGGGGCAAGGTGGTTTCTGGCCCTATCCGCTCTTAATTCTCTCTCAATGCCAGCAGCAACTCCGCCCTTCGCTCCAGCTTGCCGCCAGTGCTGCCAATTTTGGCACACTGCATGACATGACTCCTTTTGGGCTTTCAAAAAGCGATAACCAACTGACATTCAACATACAACATCTTAGTAAAACAGCAGGTCAATTCACCGTTTCTATCAGTTCAAACAGTCCTTATATACAAAATATAGCTACACCTACGATGACAACCGCAATGCTTACAGATGCTAATTTTGCAACCGTATCTACCGACATTACGCTTGACGAAAACACACCGGACGATACATTTATCGGCTTTGAAGTAACACTTAACAACGGCATCAGCGACCTCTCCACCACTACAATAAGTAAGCTCTATAATGCTCCCGTTATTTTCTCCGACGACTGTGCTACTCTCGACAATTGGCAGACCGATTGGGGCATCGACCAGACAGTCGGTTATAAAGAAAACGGTTGTATTACCGATTCGCCGAATGGCAACTCTTTATCGGACAAACACGAATTAGTATTATCCGAAATAGACTTGACAGATATTACACATCCGATTTTAGAATATTATTCAAAATGGGATATTAGTCGCATATTTGATTATGTTCAAATTCAAATCAGCACCGACAGTACTACATGGGAAGACCTTTGTACCGAAAACACCAAACCCGGTGTCTCAATCGTTTCGTCTTTCCTCGGCGCACTGAGCGAACAACCCGCACAAGCACCCTTATACGACGGATTTCAAAAAGAATGGATACGGGAACAAATTGACCTGTCTGAATATGGCGATTCGCCCCAAGTCTCCATTCGTTTTGTCGCTTATGGAGACAATACAGAACCTCATCAAGATGGATTTTATTTGGATGATATTACAATTTATAACGCATCGGGTATGGCTGTCAGTAATCAAAATCCGGTAGTTGATAACGACCAAATTCGAGCCTATCCTAACCCAACTAATGACGATATTTATATTGAATGGAAAAAAGAAATACCGAATGGCAACTTAAGCATTTACGATAAAACAGGGCAATTAATTTATACAAATAAAATTGCACAAAACACTGATTACATTCATTTTAATACGAATAAATTGCCTTCAGGCATTTATATTATTCAATTACAATCAGCGCAACATGTAGCGGTCAAGCGATTTGTAAAAATGAATTAATCAAAATGTCCTGATACCTAAGTAGTAAGTCAAACTAATTATGATAAGTTCATTTGGCGAAATTTGTCCGATTACTTTGTTGGAGAACATCCAGCGTAGCTACGGCTATACTGAATAACCTCCGCCTCGTACTCGAAAAAATTTCACTCAAAGCAACATATCATAATTAGTTTGACTTACTACTAAGAACGTGTTTAAATTTTTCAGAAAGAAAATTTATGAAATTTTCAATTGGGCAATGATTTGGCTGTAAAACACTGTAATTTAGATGTTTACTTCGTTCTTTTCCTTGATGAAAAGAACCAAAAATCAAGGTTTGATGAATTTCTTAACGCCAAATTGTTCTGAAAATTCTAAATTTCATAAACTCGCTTCGCTCAAACAGTATGAAATTCTTAACGAATTTTCAGAACAATTTGGCTAAAATTCATAAGACCGTCAGAAATTCGTTGATGGTTGAAAATTTTATAATAAATTCAAATTAAATTTTTAAACACGTTCTAATACTTAATACCTGATACCATTCATGTCAAAGAGAAAAAAGTTAATCGTAATAGGGCGGTCTGATAAAATAGATTTGCCTGAATTGGAACTATATGACATTGCGGCAAAAATAGATTCGGGCGCGTTTACTTCCACTATTCATTGCCACAACATTCGAGAGATCACAACAAAAACGGAAACAACAATCACTTTCAACTTACTTGATCCTTCACACTCCGATTACAATGAAAAAGAATTTATATTAAAAAATTACACAAAAAAAACGGTAAAAAGTTCTACGGGACATGCCGAAGATCGTTATATTATTCAAACCACCGCTCAATTATTCAATAAAAATTACCCCATAGAATTATCGCTTTCCGATAGAAAAGACATGAAATTCCCCATTTTGATAGGTCGCAAACTATTGATTAATCATTTTGTCATTGATGTTGCAAAAAATAACCTATCTTTCAAACTCAAAACAGGCAAAATCAAGAAATTAAAAGTGTATTCACGTTGAAATATTTTTTACAAATATAGTCCGCAGTTAGACGCGAGCGTGTTTCACGCTTGACGGTGGTCTGCGGACTGATAAACTGCGGACGCGTTACCGCGTAACGCCTTTAGTAATTATCCACACATGAACCTTGCTATTCTTTCTCAAAAATCGACCATTTACTCTACCCGTCGCTTGATAGAGGCTGCACGTGAGCGTGGTCACAATGTCCACCGTTATAATCACCTCAATTTTGTGATTATCATGGAAGGGAAAAAACCATATTTATATTATAACAATCAGAAAATCAGTGGTTTGGATGCCGTCATACCGCGTATTGGGGCATCAGCTACTTTTTATGGTTCGGCGGTCATCAATCAGTTTCAAGTGATGAATGTTTATACCACTGTGACCTCTGAATCGCTATGGCGTGCGCGGGACAAATTCACCAGTCTCCAACTACTCTCGCGTGTGGGCGTGGGTACGCCTAAGACAATATTTACCAATTATTCCGGTAGAGTAGATGAGATTATCGCGGGTGTCGGCGGACCACCTTTGGTGATTAAACTTTTAGAGGGTACGCAAGGCTATGGCGTGATACTCGCAGAGAGTGTTCGCGGTGCCAAGTCAGTCATTGAAGCCTTCAATAAGACGCGCACGCGCATCATTGTACAAGAGTTTATCAAAGAAAGTTCGGGTACGGATATACGCGCTTTTGTGGTCGGCAGACGAGTCGTTGCAGCGATGCGTCGCAAAGCAACCAAACGAGGCGAATTTCGCTCTAATCTACATCAAGGTGGTATTGGAGAAGCCATAGAACTCACAGATATTGAACGCAAAACTGCTCTAAAAGCTGCTGCTACAATGGGTTTGGACGTTGCCGGTGTCGATATGCTTCAGTCCAATCGCGGACCACTCGTCATAGAAGTCAATGCCTCGCCCGGCTTGGAAGGTATTGAAAAATATACAGGCGTAGATGTGGCTCGAAAAATCGTTATGTACATTGAGCGACAAGTCAAGAAAAAGATTGGTCGATAGTTGGTAGTAAGCAGTCGATAGACGGTCATAATTTTTATCATACTTTAACATTTTTCTTACAGACTCTCGACCATCGACCATTGACTATCGACTATGCTACAATTCCCAAAATAATTACGTACTTTTGCCGACCGTCCAAAACAAAATAACATGATAGCTTACGTCAAAGGTCCGATTACCAAAAAAACACCGACTTATGTGATCGTCGAAGCTGGCGGCATTGGTTATCGCATCAATATCAGCTTATACACCCATGCACGTATTGAAACCAATGTTACGGTACAGCTGCTGACTTATTTTCATGTAAAAGAGGATGGACAAACCCTATATGGATTTGTAGAAGAAGCAGAGCGCGATATGTTTATCAAACTCATTTCGGTATCGGGCATCGGACCAAATACGGCGCGAATTTTGCTGTCTTCCATTACGCCACAAGAGGCTCGCACGGCAATTATCTCCGAAGATGTCCGCACACTCAATGCGGTCAAAGGCATTGGACCTAAAACCGCCAAACGCCTTATCGTGGAACTCAAAGATAAATTACTAAAAGATTCAGGCGAAGAAGAAACAGTACTTCCCACAGCTTCCGGCAATAGGCAGCGTGAGGAGGCATTATCTGCATTGACCACACTGGGTTTCAATCGCATACGAGTGCAAAAAGTTCTTAACAAAGTGTTAAAAGAAAATCCAAGTGTCCCCAATGCCGAAACTTTGATTAAGTTAGCATTGAAAAATATGTCGTAGGGGGAGGAGTTTATTGAGTGTATAGGGTTTATAAAGTTTATTGAGTGTATTGAGTTTATAAAGTTTATTGAGTTGTTAGTTTTGCCTTTGGCAAAACTTTCCTCACTATAAACTTTATAAACTAATCACTCTATAAACTCCCCTTCTCCTAAACTTTAACACACAAAATTCGTAGAACATATACAATAAGTATTACGAGGAAGGTGTTAGTGTTAGGAGTCTGTTAAATTTGTCACAGAAATGTTAGTGGCCAGTCAAGTTAAGAAGACGAAGCACGATTTTATAAATCGCGACTTTTGAATTAATAATAAATATAATTAATCATAAAATCTCAGTTATAGTGCCTATGGAGTGAAGCTCTACATTGTATTATAAAAAACATAGCATAGTAATTTTCACATTTTCAATAATTTAAATTAAAAAATTATTGAGACTGTGATTTTTTTGTTTAAACTGAAAAATTACGTTCAAACACAGACGATAAAATTAAATGACAATTCAAAGTTTTATAATTCGCTTTAAGTATTGAACTTGTATTTGCCACTTGAATTTGAACTTAAAATTCAGTTTATAGCTAAATATCATAGCAAACCATGACGAATAAAGGATTTTTCCTGCTGACTGCATTACTCACAATCGGCATGACCGGCACCACTTGGGCAAATTTCGGAGTCGGGCTTAACCTTGATGACCCCTTATTAACATTCGACAAAGCCTCCACGATACAAGCGGACACCCTACCGCCTATCGAAGATCGCGATTCGGACGCTATCACCAATGATACGCCGACCAATCCATTTGATTTGGATGATCCACCCGCCATCGAAACCGAGGTCACCTACGACCCAGAGACAGGCTACTATATCATTACCGAAAAAGTCGGTGACGCGCATTATCGTCCGCCTACATACATGACTTTTGATGAGTATATGGAGTGGAGTGCCGACAATGATAAAAACAGCTACTTCAATCAACTTTCTGACAGGCTTTCGCTGACAGGTGATGCTGTGGAAGATCCGGTAGGTCGTTACAAAGAAGCCATACGTACTTCATTGATTAATAGACTTTTTGGTGGTGCCGACCTTGACCCGAAAGAAATGGTGAGTATTCGTCCGCAAGGTAATATCGACCTTACATTCGGTATAGATCAGCAGTATGTCGAAAATCCAAGTTTGACTGAGCGTCAGCGTCGCAATGGTGGTTTTGATTTTGACATGGCTATTCAAATGAACGTCATTGGTAAAATCGGTGACAAACTCAATCTTGCTACCAATTATAATACACTCGCTACCTTTGATTTTGATAATCAAATGAAATTAGAATATGCCGGAACGGAAGATGAAATCATCCAAAGAATAGAAGCCGGAAATGTCAGTTTGCCTTTGAGAAGTAGCCTTATACAAGGCAGTCAGAGTTTGTTTGGTATCAAAACGGATTTGCGATTCGGACGATTAAATGTCTCCGCTATTGCTTCGCAGAAAAAATCAAAACGAGAAAATATACAAATACAAGGTGGTACGCAGTTGCAGGATTTTGAAGTATTTGCTAACGATTATGACCAAAATCGCCACTTCTTCCTTTCCCACTACAATCGCAATACTTATGAACCTTCCTTAGAAAATCTCCCTCAAATCAACACCCTTTTCAGAATCACAAAAATGGAAGTATGGATAACCAATAATGTTACCAGGAACGAAGGTGCGCGAGATGTTATCGCATTTATGGATATCGGTGAGCCAAACCTTGACAAAGTTGGTAAAAATGTTGCTGATGACGCTAATTATGCACCACCAGTTGCTCCACGCCATACTGACCTTTACGGCAACGGACTGCCTGCAAACAATGCCAATGGACTATACCAAAGCATCATCGACAAAGGAGTCAGTATTCGCAACGGTGATATGGCAACATTGGGATTAACCGAAAATGAAGATTACGGAATTATAGAGCAGGCAAGACCGCTTTCCCCTTCCGAATATACTTATCATCCCGAACTCGGGTTTATCTCTCTAAATATCAATTTACAAGACCAGCAAATGCTTGCCGTTTCTTACGAATATACGTACAACGGTGAGGTTTTTCAAGTTGGTGAATTTCCAAACGACATCCCAACAGTCGGCAGCGATAGTTCGAATAATGTGATATTTGCGAAAATGCTGAAAAGTGCGGGCATGACTCCTGAATTGCCGATGTGGGATTTGATGATGAAAAACATTTATTCCGTTGGTGCTTATCAGATTAATCCGCAGGATTTCAAATTAGACGTATATTATCAAGACCCCGGTGGCGGATTCATTCGTAACCTCCCCAATAGAGCAGGAGCTAATATTAGTGCCTGCAACCTTATCTCTCTACTCAATCTGGACAACCTTAATAGTGTAGGTGACCCCTTTCCAGATGGCGTATTCGATTTTGTACCCGGTGTGACGATTAATCCGAAAAACGGACGAATCATATTCCCCGTCTTAGAACCTTTCGGCTCATCTCTCGAAGCCAAATTTGAAAAATTCGGTGAAGATCCAAGCGGTTATCTCTACAATCAATTATATGACGACACCTATACTGCCGCCCTCCAATTTCCCGAATTAAATCGCTATGTCATTCGTGGAGAATACAAATCCAGCGTATCCAGTCGTATTTCATTGGGAGCCTTCAATATTCCGCGTGGTTCGGTTTCCGTTACCGCAGGCGGTCAAAAACTGGAAGAAGGTAGAGATTATGATATAGATTACAATACCGGACAGATCACTATTCTCAATGATGCTTACCTCAATTCAGGTTTGCCTGTCAATGTTTCTTACGAAGACAATACATTATTTGGTTTCCAGACAAAAACCCTCTACGGTACACGTTTGGATTACGAAGTCTCCAAAAACTTCAATATTGGTGGCACCTTCATGCACGTCTCCGAACGTCCTTTTACACAAAAAGTAAATATCGGTGAAGATCCCATTTCAAATAGTATTTACGGATTAGACCTTCAATACAATAAAGAAGCTCCCGGTTTAACCCGCTTTTTGGACAAATTGCCCTTACTTCAAACCAAAGAAAAATCACAAATCTCCTTCACTGCCGAAGGTGCTGCATTGCGCCCGGGACACTCCCGCGCACTTAACAGGGTAGATCAAAGCGAAGACAGAGGCGGTACAGTATATATTGATGATTTTGAGGGTAGTACTACTAATTACGATTTATACACCCAGCCACTCGCATGGGCTTTTTCAAGTACACCGAGTAGATTTCCCGAATCAGAACGCATCAATGATTGGTCTTATGGATTCAATAGAGCGAGAGTCTCTTGGTTCAGTAGTTTTCAAGTTAGTTCTAATTCAGATGACCCTTATGAACGCAGATTCTCTGACCAGGATATTTTTCCTGACAGACAAAGTGAAACAGGTGTTTTGAACAATAACTTCAACACCCTTAACCTACTATACTACCCCAGCGAAAGAGGACCCTATAATTTCGACGTTGCTCCTTCAGATATATCAGCCGGAATAGATGTCAACACTGGCGCACTCAACAATCCCGAAGACAGGTGGGGTGGTATCATGCGTGATATCGCAACCAGTGATTTTGAAGCAGCCAATGTCGAATATGTCGAATTTTGGATGTTGAGTCCATTTATAGATGCACCCTCAAATAATCCTGGAAATGGAGGAAGAGGCGGCGACTTATACCTAAATCTCGGTAATGTATCAGAGGATTTACTGCGCGATTCCGAAAGATTCTTTGAACAAGGCCTTCCCTCTTCCAACTCTGATAATCGTGTAGATACCACCGCATGGTCACGCATACCACTCATTCCTACTATCAACAATTCATTTGATTACAATGAAAATATACGTGCAGAACAGGACTTAGGTTTGGATGGCTTTGATGATGAAGGCGAAAGAATACAATTTGCCGACTACCTTAATCGTATAGCAGGTTATGCAACACCTGCCGTATCTGCCGATGCCGACGCAGATCCTTCTACTGATAACTACATGGATCCCGACATTGGGAGTCTTCAAGGACTCCCTTCCGTACATCGTCACCGATTTTTTAATAGCCCTCAAGGTAACTCCGCCGGTACGGTAACAACTTCCGCTACTACACTACCTGACACTGAGGATATTAACCAAGATAATACCTTAAATACACAAGAGGGTTACTACGAATATCGAATTCCTATAAAACCCGATGATGAAGATGGAGATGGAAGTGGAATAGCACCCAACCCTTATATAGTTGATGTCACAGAGGTAGTTGGTCGCCCCGAATGGAAATGGTATCAATTCAGAATACCTATTGAAGAATTTACAGGTAAAGTCGGTAGTATCCAAAACTTCCGTTCCATACGCTTCATGCGAATGTATGCTACCAACTTTGAAGAACCTATCATCATGCGTTTCGGTGAATTCTTTTTGGTTCGTAACCAATGGCGACGCTATACAAGATCCATCACCGGTGCAGGTATCGGTCCGGTCACAGACCCCTCCGACCCTACTCTTTTTGATGTGTCAGCCGTTAATATTGAAGAAAATCGAAACTCCGTACCTTTCCCTTATGTACAACCGCCCGGTATCGAACGTGAGCAATCCGTAGGTGTTTTCAATACCTTACAAAATGAGCAATCAATGGCTATCAACGTCTGTAACCTTGAGGCAGGTGAAGCCAAAGCGGTTTTTAAACCCGTCAACCTCGACCTCCGGCGTTATACACGACTCAAGATGTTTGTCCATGCCGAAGCAGGAGCCAACTCAAGTATTGACTTTGATGATGGCGATCTTTCGATATTTATGCGTATCGGTAGTGATTTTGAAGATAATTATTACGAATACGAACTACCACTTGTAAATAGCGCAGAAATTGATTCGCTTTCAGGTAATATTAATGCCATAGCGGAAATAGTGTGGCCCGAAGCCAATCGCTTCAACTTCCCGCTATCGCTACTACGGAACACCAAGATACAGCGAAATTCAGACCCTAATGCTACCGTTACCTCCAAATACAGTCAAGAGGATCCTGAGAATATGGAGAATACAATCAGTATCATCGGTAATCCTGACTTGGGTTACGTCAGAGGAGTAATGATAGGTCTGAGAAATAAAACAGACGCGGGCGATGTATGTGCCGAAGTATGGGTCAATGAATTGCGTCTAAGCGGACTTGACGAGCGTGGTGGTGTCGCAGGACTTGCCCGTCTGGATGTACAACTCGCTGATTTTGGTAACTTCACCGCAGCAGGTAGTTATACAGGAATTGGATGGGGACAATTGGAAGATAAAGTCGATCAGCGTGCCAAAGAAGCCGTTGTTCAATATGACTTTGCTACCAACCTCGAACTCGGCAAACTACTTCCTAAAAATACCGGATTGCGTATTCCATTTTATGCTCAATATTCCACGACAGTCAAGACACCAGAATTTGACCCTTATCAATTAGACCTTCGGCTCAAACAGGATGTCTTAGACAATACGGAAAGTCGGGCGGAGCGAGATTCTATACGCGACCTCGCGGTGGATTATACCTCTATACGCGGATTTAACTTTACTAATGTTCGTAAAGAACGACTCAATCGAGAACGTAAACCCATGCCTTGGGACGTAGAAAACCTGAGCCTGACCTACGCCTTCGATCGTACTCTAAAACACGACCCGACCATAGAAAATGAAGAAGTCAAACGCTATCGCGGTTCGGTAGATTATTCTTATTCCAGCCAACTGCGTCCGATTGCGCCATTCAAAAACATGAAAGCACAATCCCCCTGGCTTGGTCTGATTCGCGATTTTAATTTCAATCCTGTACCTAATTCTATCAGTATCAGAAATGATTTGAATCGTCAGTTCGGTGAAATTACCTATCGCTTTGCTGATAGAAATAAGAGTACTTATTACGACAAGCGATTTACGTGGGATAGAGCTTACGGTTTGCAATGGAATCTTTCGAAGGGTCTCACGATGGGCTTCAATGCCGTCAACAGTTCAGTCATCGACGAATTACCGGAATATTATGATGACGATGATGACGGTTTCCCTGATTTAGAAAACGGCATACCGAGACGACCAACAGCCGATGAAAAGAAAGATGAAATATGGAACAGCATCGGTAGTGGTGGACGTAACAAGCATTATAATCACGGTTTGAATGTCAGTTACACCTTGCCAACCAAGCAAATTCCGTTCTTGGCATGGACAAAAATTAAGGCTCAGTATCAATCGAGTTACGATTGGAGTAGAGCCAGTTTGAATACCGATTCACTTGGTAATGTTATACAAAACGGTCAAACTCGTTCCATCACAGGCGATCTTGATTTGACGAAATTGTATAATAAATCGGATTATCTTAAAAAAATCAATTCTAAGCCGAGAAAAGATAAAGGTAAGAAAGATAGAAATAGAGGCAAAGATGACAAACCGGATAGAAAGCCGGAAAAAGGCAAAGGCAAAGGTAAAAAGGACATTAAATTCAAAGACCAGACAACTACAGAGGAAATCGAAGAAATCGTGGAAGAAGTAATCGAAGATAAAAAAGCTAAGAAAGAAAGAAAGAAAAGGGAACGTAAAAAAGCCAAAGAAGATAAAAAGAAAGGCATTGGCGATGCAATCGACAAAGTAGCCAAAGAGAAAAAGGAGAAAAAAGACCGCGAGCCTACTGCTTTGGAGCGCGCTTTATTGCGTCCTTTGATGATGATTCGTAAGGCGCGAGTAAGCTACTCGGAGAACTTTGGTTCGGTTGTTCCCGGTTTTGTTCCTGAAACACGTTTGTTGGGACAAAATGACGGCTTTAATTCTCCCGGTTGGGGTTACGTGTTCGGTGCCAATTATGGACTCAACTGGCGTTTATCAGACTTCACCAATTGGCTCGACGATACCGGTCAAAGAGACCAAAATATTGTTCGTAACCCATTCCTCAATCAGCAGGTACAGGTCAGATACACACAAACTTATGATGGTCAAATAACCGTTGAGCCTTTCGCCGATTTCCGTGTGGACATCAATGCCAAGCGTTCATTCACTAACGACCACTCCGAATACTATAAAGTACAGGTAGATGGTGGTGATTTTGAACACCTCAACCCATTCGACAGAGGTAGTCTCAACATGACCTATTTTAGTATGCGGACACTCTTTGGATCTACAATAGACGACCTCCGAGTTAAATTTGAGTCTTTTGAAGACAATCGTGAAATCATTTCACAACGCCTCGGCGAACTTGACCCTCGTTCTGATGAAGATCACGAAATTGATGCTCAATTTGGTAGCTATACACAAGGTTATGGACGACACCAACAGGATGTATTGATACCGGCTTTCCTTGCCACATATACTGGCAAAGATCCGGAGACATTCCCATTGCGTATATTTGATATTTTGCCACGTCCAAACTGGAAATTATCTTATAACGGCTTAAACAAAATCAAAGCCTTTTCAAATATTTTTGCCAGTTTTAACCTTTCTCACAGTTATACCTCTACATTAGCAATTAATTCATTTGCTACCGATTTGGACTTCCAAAACAAACTTGTCGATATCGGTACACGAAACTATTACTCGACTTACGAAATTCCTGATGTTGTTATCAGAGAGCAGTTCGGACCACTCATCGGTGTGGATATTCGTTTTAAAAATGACCTTTCGGCACGTTTTAATTGGAACAAATCACGCGACCTTCGCTTGAATCTGAATGCCAAACAACTCGCCGAAACCAATAGTGAAGAATTCACCATTGGTATGGGCTATCGTGTTAAAGGCTTCAAACTCCCCTTCAAAATCGTCAATATCAAGGGCAGCAAAGAGAAAACTAATGAACTTGAGAATGACCTCAATTTCAAATTTGATTTCTCTTATCGCGATGATGTAACTATTCGACACCTACTTGACGAGGACGCAGTCTTCCCTGAGCGCGGGTCAAGAGTCATCCGTATATCGCCTTCGATTGACTATGCCGTCAACAAATTTGTGAATGTTCGTCTTTTCTTCGACAGAAGCCGCACCATTCCAAAAACATCGCAATCTTTCCCCATTACCAACACACAAGGCGGTGTAACGATTCGATTCTCATTAACGCAGTAATAGAAAAATAATATAGACCTTTCGTCTGTTTACAAAAAAGTCGCATCAAAAGATGCGACTTTTTTTTAGGGCTTGTTTGTATTTTTTCAAACTGATAATCAATAGTTTGTGGTTTTTGCGAAATATCAAAGAAGAGGGTGCAGGACAAATTTTTAATTTTATTTTGAAATGCCACTGTACTGACGACTTTAGCCGTCAAATGGCTCGGTACTTTCCCGCGACGGCTAAAGTCGTCGGTACGAGGCAGATTAAAAATTTGTCCTGCACCCAAAGAAGAAATTTATCGGGATAAGTGACTGATTTGATATAAGGTCAAGTTCTCAAAATATTGGTTATTAGGCAGAAAAAATCCAAACAAGCTCTTATTTTTGTAAAATGAAAAAGATATTATTCATTCTTCTGGTTTGCGTTGCAGTTTTAAGTTGCGATGATGATACGCTCACTTACGAATCTAATGGGCAGATTCTCGGTTTGGATTTGGCATTGTGTACTTGTTGTGGAAGTTGGCTTATTCAAATAGAAGGCAAAGAAAGTCCTTACCAATTTGTAGCCCTACCACAGGATTCGGACATTGACTTGACGACAGCAAATTTCCCGATTGATGTTCAATTGAATTGGGAACTTGCCACAACTGGTTGCTCCAATTATATTATCATTGAGGCGATAGATTTATTTTAAATGGTATTAGGTAGTAAGTATCAGGTATCAGGATAAGACATACCTACTACCTGATACTTGCTACCCAATACCAACATTCTCAAAAAAAAACATACTTAAAAATGACTACAGCAATAACCCACACCGTTACCCAAAAAACATTGGCACTCGGTGTTCACTTATTTACATCGGCAGGAGTCATTGCAGCATTTATGGCGATACGTGCTATCAGTGAAGGCGAACTTTATTGGCAGCGCGAAGCTATGCTCTGGCTTATTCTTGCCCTCTTTATTGATGGTGTGGATGGCGCACTCGCAAGACTCTTCAAAGCCAAAGAAGTACTACCCGATTGGGATGGTAGAGCCATCGACTATGTGATTGATTTTTTGACTTATGCCGTTATTCCCGCCTTCTTTATTTATCGTGCAGATATGGTACCGGAGTCGCTTGTATTGCCTACCGTTTTTGCCGTTTTATTGACCTCCGCGATGTATTATGGTAAAATGGGCATGGTCTCCGATGATATGTACTTTGTCGGTTTTCCTGTAATGTGGAATATGGTGGCGTATTACCTGTTTTTCATTATCAATGTCGGATATTGGGGAAATTTTGGGTTGATTATTTTCTTTTGTATCATGCACTTTGTTCCACTCAAATATGTCTATCCGAGTCGTACAAAGCAATTCAAATGGCTCACTATCGGCAATACTATTTTATTCCTGATTTCCAATGTCGTTATCTTGTGTTTGTACCCAGAAAGAAGTATTTGGCTGACCGTGATTGCGCTTATTACATTGGCATATTATACGTGGATGACCGTTTATGCGTCATTCATTAAGGAGGATGCAAAGTAATCGTATAAATCATCGCGGCTACCCGTCTAACGTTGGACACTTTGATAATCAGTGAGTTATAAAGGTCTTGAAATTCAAGTAATTGTAACAACTGCAGACTGCGGACTGTCCAACTTTGGTCTAATTTATTTATTTCTCTTTACTAAACACGCCTTACATTTTACAAATCGCAGGTGTGTTTAGACAAATTTTCGAGCAGATTTCGGATTACTCACAATTTTCGCCGTAGTGCCGGATTATTTAATCAATCCAAATAGATTTCGTGTTTACAAATTCTCGAATTCCGTAGCCGGAAAGTTCCCTCCCGTAACCACTATTTTTTATACCTCCAAAAGGCAGTCTGGGATCTGATACCACCAATTTATTTACAAAACTGTTTCCTGCTTCTAGCTGTAAGGCTATTTCTTCACCACGTTCTTGGTTGGCAGTAATGACTCCGGAACCTAATCCGAAGAGGGAGTTATTGGCGAGTTCGATGGCTTCTTTTTCATTCTTTGCCCTTATGACCGAGGCTACGGGTCCAAATAATTCATTGTCAAAGCCTTCCATTCCGGGTTTTAAATCTCCAAGAATTGTAGCTGGATAATAGGCGCCCGATCTGTCTGGTACAACTCCTCCTAAAATCAATTTGCCCCCTTGAGCTATTGTTTTTTCTACCTGCTCATGAAGCTCATCACGGAGGTCGGCTCGCGCCATAGGACCATAATATGAATTCTCGTCAGTTGGCTCGCCCATTTTGGCTTCTTCCATTTTTTTTGAGAAGAGTTTCATGAAATCATCATAAATCGTATCCATTACTATAAATCTTTTAGCAGCAATACAGGTCTGTCCGTTATTCTGTAATCTTCCAAAAGTGGCTAAGTCCGTTGCTTGCTCCAAATCAGCATCTTCCAATATGATATACGCATCACTACCGCCAAGCTCCATTACTGTTTTCTTTAAATTTTGACCTGCTATGGATGCCACAGAACGACCTGCAGGTTCGCTGCCGGTAAGGGTAACCGCAACAATATTTTCGTTTTCAATAATTGCCTTAACCTGTTTTGTACTTACATTTAGATTTGTAAATATTCCTTCGGGAAATCCTGCTTTCATAAAAGCATCTTCTAAAGCGTATGCACAGCCTTGTACGTTTGAAGCGTGTTTTAGTACGCCTGAATTACCCGCCATTATTGCTGGGGCTGCAAATCGTATGACTTGATAAAAAGGAAAGTTCCAGGGCATTATCGCCAAAATCACACCTATGGGCTGAAAGGTAACATAACTCTTAAAAGCCTCCGTTTCTACAGTTTCATTGGCTAACAAGCTGCCTGTATTGTCAGCATAGTAGCGGCAGATTTTTGCACACTTTTTGATTTCCTTACGCGACTGACCAATAGTTTTTCCCATTTCTTTGGTGGCAAGTTGTGCGTATTCCTCTTCATTCTCTTCAAAAATATCTGCCAACTTATTCATGAGTTTCGCACGCTCCTTATAAGAATGTTTTTTCCACAATTTAAATGTGTCATTGGACTTACTTATTTTTTCGTTGGTCTCCTGTGTTGAAATACGTTTGTATTGGGCAACTTCTTCTCCTGTTGCAGGATTTATTGTTACGGTACTTTCCATTATTTTTAATTTTTGTAACTATTCACCACTAAGTCCACAAAGGACACGAAATCGAATGAACGCAAAAGAAAACTAAGATAATAAAGATAATTCCTTATAAATTCTTGTGTTCTTCTGCGTTAGTTTCATTTTAGTGTCCTTCGTGGTGAATAATTACTAATTTTTTATTGTTTTTGAATATTCTTTTATTCGGATATTTAATATTTCGTGATTAAGCGAATAATCTACACCCAAGTCAATAATATGTACGCCTTTTGAATTTAGGGCAGTTTGCAAAGTGTCTTTAAAACTTTCTACGGAGTCAGGACGGTGCCCGATAGCTCCAAAACTATTGGCATATTGCACAAAATCGGGGTTGCGATAGTCGAGACCATATTCTGTGAAGCCTTCTCCTTCTTGTTTCCATTTTATCATGCCGTAAGCATTATCGTTCAGGATAATCACTACCAAATCTAACTTTAACCGTATCGCAGTTTCCAGTTCTTGTGAGTTCATCATAAAACCGCCATCGCCATTCACCGAAATCACTTTTTTGTCTGGATTTAGTTCTTTTGCCATCATCGCAGATGGCAGACCCGCACCCATAGTTGCCAGTGCATTATCAAGAATCAGGCTGTTTTGGGAATATGCCGGATAATTTCGAGCGAACCACAATTTGTAAATACCATTGTCCAAAGTAATTATTCCATCATCCGGCAAAACATCCCTCAATGTTTTTACTAAGCATTGGGGCAGTATAGGAAAGCGGTGGTCGTTTTCGTATTTCGACAAATGGTTCGATATGTTTTCTTTTATTTTTAAGAAAAAACTAGTGTCCCATTTTTCTGAATTGGATTTTAAAGACTCGGTGAATTGTGATATACTATGTGCAATATCTCCTATCACGTTAAGTTGTGGAAAATAAACTTCATCAATTTCGGCAGGGAAAAAATTAACGTGAATCACGTTGCGTTCATCTCCATGGTGCATAAAAAATGGTGGCTTCTCAATCGTATCGTGACCTACATTAATAATGAGGTCTGATTTTTTGATTGCCTCATGTAGAAAATCATAATCTGATAAAGCGGCAGTTCCTAAATATAGGGGATGGCGTTCATCTATAATTCCCTTTCCCATTTGAGTATTGAAAAATGGAATCCCCAGAGTATCTATAAACTTGGTCAACGAATTACTTGCTCGTTTTCGATTGGCGCCCGCCCCAATAAGTAGCAAGGGTTTTTTCGCAGCTTTTATCATATCGCAAGCCTTCTCAATGGTTTCGCTAGCTGCATTCGGAATCTTGTAATCCACCACCGGAAAAATTGAGGTTTCTTCAACTTCTTCGGTGGCAATATCTTCCGGTAGTTCGAGGTGTACAGCACCGGGTCTCTCTTCGCCGGCTAACCTAAAAGCTTCTCTGACAACGGAAGGGATATGAGTACCATGATTTATCTGCTTACTGTACTTTGTTAGGGGTTGCATCATTTCTACCACATCTATAATCTGAAACTTCCCCTGCTTACTTTTTTTAACCGGTTTCTGACCCGTAATTAACACCATAGGCATAGCTCCCAATTGGGCATACGCTGCGGGCGTAACCATATTGGTCGCTCCGGGTCCTAAAGTTGATAGACAAACGCCCGGTTTACCGGTCAACCTTCCATAAGTGGCAGCCATAAACCCGGCGCCTTGCTCATGGCGTGTAAGAATTAATTTTATTGAGTTTGATTTTCGTAGGGATTCCAAAAAATCAAGGTTCTCCTCTCCGGGTAAACCAAAAATATATTCGACCCCTTCGTTCTCCAATGCTTGTATAAATAAGTCTGATGCTTTCATAATTCTTCTATATTAAAAAATTTACAGTAAGTAGTGTCGATTCACCAATGTTCTCTAAATTATGTATTAAATTATTTTTCATGTTTAAATTTCTCACAAAAGTAGTTTACACTTTTTTTCTCATTTTAATAATAAAAATAATATTTAAACACCCCGTTTAGCAAACGGGATACATCGTTTTTTTGTCCAAAAATGTCAACTGCATTATTAAACATGCCAAATATTTTTATCATCTAAGTCATTGAAGTACAATATTTTATAACTTACTGACTATCAACTTTCGGCAAACTTAAAACGGATAGCCTATTTTTTCATATCCCTTATTTTACAATATTTTAAATGTAGTTATCAATTATTTACAATGTAAAGTTGCGAAATATTACTCGTTTTTTGGTAGCATAAGTTCTATAAGTTTATTGTTTTTTTATAAATAACTATTTTTGGCGAATGACAAAAGGGTTTTACTCCCGAAAATGACTATGCTTTTTTGAACAAATTTTTATCGTATAAGGGAAGATGAAGAAAATAATCTACCCCAAATGAAGCAGTTATTTTTTCATATATTTGGCTAAATTTGACGCGAATACTCACTGTATTTAAGGGGGTGCAGGACAAATTTTTAATCTGCCTCGTACCGACGACTTTAGCCGTCGCGGGAAAGTACCGAGCCACTTGACGGCTAAAGTCGTCAGTACAGGGCATTTCAAAATAAAATTAAAAATTTGTCCTGCACCCATTTAAGGAGATGTGGCATTGGGTAAATATCATTTAGTTAGGGAAGAGGGAGAAAATAATCTACTCCAAATGAAGAAGTTATTTTTTTTATATGTTTGGCTAAATTTGACGCGCATAGCCGAGTTACGTAAGGAAGATTTAGTGAAACATATAAGAAAAAGAACAATTCAGACGGGTAGATTATTTTTTTCGTCTTCCCTTAAGCCATTTTTTATACATATTATTTTAATTTAAAATTCGTAGTTTAAATAAAATTAAAAATGGTGCGAACCCTACGTTTACTAAATTTTTAAAGTTTAGTAAACGTATTTTATCATATTTTATAAATATTTATTACAATAATGTTTTCAGCAGCTATTCTCGCTTTAGTTTTTTTATGATATGAAAACCGATTTTTTACGATTTTGACTCAATTTGGGCTATTTCCAACAAGATTGAGGCATGTTTTTTGTCAAAATTCAATTGAATTCTATCTTTTTGTATTGAAATTAAGTTTAAAACTACTTTATCATATTCAACTTAATTAAAATGTTATTTTTTGTTTTGTATAAATATTGAATTGAAATATCTTAAAGGTCTGTTTTTCAATACATTATCAAACATATTTAAAATAAAACAAAGCGAGAATAGCTGTGTTTTCAGGAAATAAATTATAAGATAATAGAAATATAGGCTATCCGTCTAAGTACATTGTTTATTAAATTTCTTTACGTTTTTGAGTATTTCTTTTAAAACGACTCTTCCACAAAAACTCCTTAAATACAGTAAGTATTCGCGTCATTTTTGGGTCGATTCATTTCAAAATAAACGTTCAAAAACGATAAGAAATTTAATAAACAATGTACTAAGTTTGCCTGTGGGGTTTACTCGGCAGACGAAGGTTGTTGTAAAATGCAGTGATTTGTCGCATAAAATATTCGCTCCAAACAAAAGAATTCGTCTGGCGAGATTCACTTTCGGCAAAATTAGACGGGTAGCCGAAATATACATTTTAATTTTATTAAAACGGTAAAAATACTTCTTAACTAAATGACATTGGGTATTGGATGATTTACTAAAGTAGCGCGGTACTTCCAGTCCGCGCTGCGTTCGCTTCGCGCCCTATATATGCAGGGGAACGGGCTGGAAGCACCGTTCTATGAAATACAGACTGGAAGTGCCGCGCTACTTTGGCGAAAAATGCTTATTTTTACGAAAGCAAAACCAGTCACTATTCACCAGTCACCACACCAATGCACATCAAATGGCTCATGTTCGATGCAGACAATACGCTCATCGACTTCACCAATGCTTCCAAATTATCTTTCCAACAAACTTTCGAGGATTACGGATACATCGCTACGCCCGAATTGTACGCGACGTATAAAGTCATCAATCATGGTGTTTGGACGGCGTTTGAGCAAGGCAAAATTACTGCCGAGCGATTGCGTGTCAAGCGTTTTGAGGATTTTTTTGCAGCGATAAACCTCTCCCCTACTTCGCCCGAATCGTTTAGCAAAGGCTATCTTGAAAATTTAATTTCCAAGTCAGAAATTTATGACGGAGTAAAAGAAATGTTAGTCGGATTGAAGCCGGATTACAGCATGAGCATCATCACCAATGGCTTGAAAGAGGTGCAACGTCCACGCCTACGCAAGCTGGATATGACGCATTATTTTGATAGCATTATTGTGTCGGATGAGATAGGTTTTGCGAAGCCGGATGAGCGATATTTTGAAGTGGCTTTTAATTCGATAGACAATCCGCCACCGCGAGAAAATACGTTGGTGATTGGCGATAATTTGAAATCTGATATTCTCGGTGGCATTCGTTATGGACTGAAAACTTGTTGGTTAAATGTATCTGGCAAGGCGAATGATACAGATATTCAACCGGATTTTGTGATTGACGATATTTTGAAATTGCCGGAGTTATTAACGTAACACGGACATTCTTGTCCGTTTGCATCAAATGCAGACAAGGAATGTCTATGTTACATCGTAGTGTGAGGGGCGGACAGGAATGTCCGTGTTACGAGCGATTCGGATTCGTAGCCCACACTGTTACTTCCGGTATAAACCCTCTGTCGTCCATTTCCAAGGTCGCTTTTATCGTATGCGCGATTTCGAGCGGACGTAGTTTATAGATTTCATCTGGTCGCTCAATGCGTTCTTCATTTGCAAATGCAGTGGTGACTTCGCTCGGATTGACCAAGATTACGCGGATATTATGCGGACGCAATTCGGCACGCCAACATTCGGTCATGCCACGCAAAGCAAATTTGGAGGCTGCATACACCGTACCTCGCGCAAATCCGCGCACGGCAGCCGTAGAAGCGATGTTGATGATATGACCGTTTTTTTGCTCCGTAAAATGTTTAACTAATTCTTGCGTCAGTAAAGTCAACCCGAATACATTGGTGGAAAATACGCGCTCAAAATGCTCTATTTTGATGTCGCCCATCGAAGGGAAATCACCGATGCCGGCATTATTGACAAGTACATCTATGCCACCGAGTGCTTCGACGGTTTCGGCAGCTTTCGCCTGAATTACCTCGTAATCACTCACATCAAATGCCACCGGAATTGCCCCGATTTCTTTCGCCACCCGATTGAGTTTTTCAATATCTCTACCTGTAATTGCTACCTTCGCGCCTGCTTCTATGAGTAGTTTAGCCGTAGCCTTTCCGATGCCTGCACTGCCACCTGTAACGAGTATTTTTGCGTCTTTTAAATTCATAAATGTTATTGTTTTATGTAACACAGACATTCTTGCCTGTCTGTCTCATCCAGACAAGAATGTCTGTACTACGTAAACAAAAATAATATGAAGTAGTTGATTTTCTAACAAAGAAAGGTATTCAAATCAATTATTTCATTATATTTACCCAAAATCAAAACCGTTCCGTCATCGGAACATATCACTATCTATATCGAATAATGAAAAGACTATTCTACTGAACAATGATTTTTTATAATTTGTATTTGACTTATTATCAAATAAATATGTTACCTGCGAAATTAGAACGCGAACTATCTCCCCCTTTGGAGGGGGCTGGGGGGAGGATTTTCGGCTGTTTTTCCTCCCCCCAACCCCCTCCAAAGGGGGAGATAGTTCGTGCTTTCTCTTTAAATTTCGTCATAAATAACTAATAATCAATAAAATACAGTTTAAATAAAATTGTTGTTCAGTAGAATATGAAAAGACTATTTTTATTTTCTCTTTTAATTCTCTTTTCAATCACCCTTAATGCCCAAAATACTCCCCAAGTCAGTTTCAAACAAGGCGACGGTATCCGGCTACTGGCAGCAGACTCAAGTGCTTTTACTCGCTTGCGCGTATGGATGCAACCTCAATTTGCCATCTCTAAAGCCTTGACAGACAATGCCGAATGGGTATCCGACGCGAGCATCCGACGTGCGCGATTCAATTTCACAGGCTGGCTTAAGTCTCCCAAACTTGGTTATCACCTTCAAGTCATGCTTGCCACACCAGAGCTTCGTAGTGGCATAGATGAGACTGCTCAACAAGAAGGCTACACTGGGAAAATGTTGTTGGATGCTGCGCTAAAGTGGAAATTCCATCCTAATTTTGAACTCTGGTTTGGGCAAGAAAATATCGATGCTTCTTATGAAGGACACACTCCCGGATTTGCTATGCAGTTGGTTAATAAAAGTTTGTTCAACGGTACATTCAATTATAATCGGGAGGCAGGCTTGCATTTGTACGGTAACTTTGGTGAGACAATGGTGATTCGTAATTCGACTACGGAAGTGTCAACCATTCAATATCGTTTTCAAATCGTCGCAGGATTTTGAATTATTTTTATGAAAACACTCACACAAATCGGAACAGTAGATTGGTCATTAGACGAAATCAAATCTGCTATACCTCTGTTTTTGGAAATGTACAAACACAGACCCGTCAAAGATAACAAAGGAGGAATGTTATCTCCTCATTCTTTTGCTACGTGGTTTATGCTAAAAAAAATCAATCCAGCTAATGTCATTGAAAGTGGGATATGGAAAGGACATGGAACTTGGTTAATAGAACAGGCTTTGCCCAAAGCCAATATTTTCAGCATAGATATTAATCTGCATTTCAGAACATACATATCCGACAGAGCGACCTATTTTGATAAAGATTTCAGTCGGATAGATTGGTCTTTTATACCGGACAAATCTGATACGCTGCTGTTTTTTGATGACCATCAAAATGCAATATCAAGAATCAGGCATGGAAAATCCATTGGGTTCAGTCAATTTATCTTTGAAGATAATTATCCTGCCAAACGAGGTGATTGTTATTCATTAAAAAAGGCTTTCCGACATGCAGGCTTCACCCCTCCAAAACGAAAAAAAGGAGTCAAGTCATTTATCAAACAAATACTCCAAACCAATCCGAAAAAATCTATTCTGCCCAACAAGTATGATGCTCAATATTTGAAAGATGTTTTAGATATTTACTACGAATTTCCGCCTTTATTTAAAAGTGACACTACGAGATGGGGAGATACATGGAACGAAAACGACTATCCGACCCCAGAACCCATTTTCAACGAAATTAACAAAGAACAGTATGAAATTTTTGAACGGGAAGCCAAACATTATACATGGATATGCTATGCAAAACTAAAAGAATTGCAAGAAACATAACCTTCCACAATCCTCGAAGAGAAAATAAAAAAGCAAAAAATGCTAAATAGAAATGAAAAATCTTACTATCATTACACCACAATATCAATAAAAGAATAATCAATGAAAGTCAACGCTTATGCAGCCCAAGAGGCTAAAGGGAAATTAGAAAAATATCAATACGAACTCCCAGAATTATCTCCCGAACAAGTCGATATTAAAGTCTTGTATTGCGGAATTTGTCACTCAGACCTCAGTATGCTCAACAACGATTGGCGCATGACACAGTATCCATTTGTGCCGGGGCACGAGGTCATAGGTGAGGTGATAGCCGTAGGAAATGCGGTTCAAAACCTGAAAGAAGGCGACAAAGTCGGATTGGGGTGGATGGCTGGATCGTGTATGCACTGCCATCAATGTATGGATGGTAGTCAGCACCTTTGTCAAAGCTCGGAACAAACAATCGTTGGGCGACACGGAGGTTTTGCGGATTACATTCGCGCACATCGGTCAGGTGTCATTGCACTTCCCGAAGGCATTGATATTTCCAAAGCCGGACCGCTTTTGTGTGGTGGTATTACGGTTTTTAATCCCATTATATTGTCGCAGGTAAAGCCGACGGATGTCGTCGGTGTAATCGGTATAGGCGGCTTAGGTCATATCGCCATCAAATTTTTGAAAAACTGGGGATGTGAAGTCATTGCCTTCAGTTCTAACCCTGCCAAAAAAGAACAAATTTTGGCGATGGGAGCTTCCAAAGTAATCAATTCCCGCAAGCCAGAAGAGCTAAAACCCATAAGAGGAAAACTTAATTTCATATTGAACACCACCAATGTTTCACTGGATTGGAATTCATACATGGCAGCACTTGCTCCTAAGGGTAAATTCCACAATGTAGGTGCAGTTTTAGAGCCTATGCAATTCTCTTCATTCGGTTTGATGAATGAAAAAACCGTGGGAGGAAGTCCGATTGGAAGTCCTGCACTCATCAAGACCATGTTGGACTTTTGTGTAAGACACGATATTTATCCTACCGTCGAAGAGTTTCCGATGGAAAAAGTAAACGAGGCTATCGAACATCTTGAACAAGGAAAGGCAAGGTTTAGAATAGTTTTGAAAAACTAAAACTCAAAAGTAAATATGTTTCACCAAAAAATCTCTAACATACTCTTCCACGCCTTCTTCTAAAGTGTAAAATGGCGCATCGTAGATACGTTTTAATTTGTCCATTTTGGCTTCCGTAAAATATTGATACGTATCGCGTATATCTTCCGGTGTGTCGATGAATGAAATATTGGTAGGAACGTCCATCGCCGAAAAAGTAGCATGACTAAGGTCGAGAAAAGTACGGGCTTTGCCCGTGCCGAGATTATAAATACCGCTATGTTTTTGCTGTTCCAATAAAAAAGCACAAACCTTGACAACATCTTTCACATAGATAAAGTCGCGCTGCTGATGTCCATGCTCAATGTCAGGTCGATGCGAACGAAAGAGCTTCATCCCGCCAGTGCTTTTCACTTGATTGAAACAATGAAATATCACGGAAGCCATACGCCCTTTATGATATTCATTCGGACCATAAACATTGAAAAACTTTAAACCCGCCCAAAACGGTGGTTGACTTTTTCCATCCTGATTTTTAGCTCCCTTCTCCCCTACTCTATCCAATACCCATTTGTCAAAATCCTGCTTGGAATCTCCATACGGATTTAAGGGTTTTAATTGCTTAATAATATCGTGTCGGTCATCATATCCAAATTCACCACCACCGTAAGTTGCTGCACTTGAAGCATATACAAGTGGTATATCGTAATTTGCACAAATACGCCACAGGCTTTTTGAATAATTTAAATTGAGCCGATTGAATAAAGCTACATCCGTCTCCGTAGTATCCGTCCTTGCGCCAATATGGAAAACAAAGCTGATGTCAGCAGCATTTTGTGCCAACCATTTTTCAATAAAAAAATCGCGCGAAACGCGCTCACGATAAGTCTTATTTTCAAGGTTTTTATTTTTATCTGCCCGACTGAAATCATCAACTAATATCAAGTCTTTATAACCCAATTGATTCAAATGAGTCACTAAACATGACCCGATAAAACCTGCTGCACCTGTGATGATTATCATGTTTCTATCAGTGTTGATGTGTTGACGTGTTGGAGTAATCGTAACATCAATACTTCAACACATCAACACTATAAAATCATTTTAACAACTTTCATTAATAAAAAAAAGACGACCAGATATATCCAAAGGGCATCTAAATAATGCCAGTAGATGGTCAGTAGTCGCAATTTGAGTCGTTTTTCGGGATCGGAAAAATAGACCAATACGCTGACGGGTTCTTTCATGCGTTTGTAGGCTACATGTATGAATAGCGCGAGGAAAGGAATACCGCCAATGACGTGCATAAAGTGCAATCCTGAAATAACGTAGAGGTAGCCCGTAGAGGGATTGTTGCTTGCCAACATGCCATTGCCGAGCATATATGTCCACCCGGCAGTTTGGGCGATCATAAATAAAATCGTCAGTATCAGCGTCACGATAAGCGAACGGGTATAGCTCTTCGTATCATCCTTTTGATAGGCTTTATTGGCTCGTATGATAAACCAACTACTCGCCAGCAACAAAACCGAATTGAGTATAAAAATAGCCGGTGGCGTAATCGTATCTATCTGATTATTAACAACTTGATAAAGATACGATACACTAATCCCCAAAAACAAAGCCGTCAAGCTACCCAACAACAAGTACATGAATATCTTGTAAGGATGCAGCTTAAATAACTGCTCATTTTCTGCATATTCATCTCTATACATAAGCGTAATTTAATCAATAACTTCATATAAAACAGCTTCAATGTAAATCTGTTCAAACAATTTTTATAAATTCGTGCTGGGTTAGAGATTAGTGATTGGGTTTATCGGTAATTAATGCTTCAATTGTCATACTTTTTCATTAATAAACCAGTCACCAATCACTCAATAAATCAATCACTATAAGATGAAAAAATTAAGCAAATGGCGGTATATGTTTGCACTCAAATGTCCGAAGTGTCTAAGAGCGAGTATGTTCAAACCTCTCAAAACCTTCGGAGATTTGTTTGAAATGCACGATAATTGCCCAAATTGCGAACAGAAATTCGAACTCGAAATCGGTTTTTATTGGGGTGCCATGTATGTCGCTTATGGCATTAGTTCTGCCCTGTGTTTTGTGGCTTTTGTCTTGGCATTTTGGGGCTTTGGTTGGGGTGAGTATCAGGCATTTGTCTTTTTGACAATCGTGGTATTGCTGGCAATGCCTTATACCTTTCGACTCTCACGCGCGATTTGGTTATATGCTTTTGTAAAAAATGAATGAATGAATTTTGAGTGAGCGAATGAGTGAATATTGTCGATATTATTCATTTATTTTTTGCTAAAAAATGTAAAAATGGACGTATCAAAATTTGAACAATGGTTAAAAGATGGAGTCGGACGTGCAAAAGAAGGTCCGATAGGTTCTATCTTCGATTCGGCGATGAATACGGTAGTCGGCGGATTTAAATATGTACAAAATTACGCAAAAGACCACGCAGATAATGTCATTAACAATTATCGAGTGGAGCGCAATGAATTTGAATTGTGTCTGCTCATCCTTGCGGCGGAAGTCATGCGCTCGGACCATCCTGCCAAACCCGAAGAGGTAGAATATGTCAAGGATTTTTATATCCGAAATTTCGGCGAAGAACACATCGAATCTCGTATGGGATTGTTGGATGTTATTCTGAAAAAGGAGTTTTCGGTACGAAAGGTGGCATTGCAAATCAAAAAAATAAAATCACATGCCATGCGCTTGCAATTGGTGCATTTTATGTTTGCCATTGCAGAGGCAGATGGTGATATTACACAAAAAGAAACCAATACTATACAATTGATTTCCAGTCATTTGGGTATCAGTACAAAGGATTTTAAATCCATTCACGCCATGTTTATCGGAGGTAAAACCATTGCGAGTGTGGATATGAATACCTATTACACGATACTTGAAGTTGATTCAAAAGTAACGGACGAAGAAGTCAAAAAAGCCTATCGTCGCATGGCAAAAAAATACCATCCCGACCGTGTAAGTTCACTCGGGGAGGATGTGCAAAAAGCCGCTAAACTAAAATTTCAAAAACTACTCCAAGCATACGAAATGGTCAAAAAAGAGCGAGGTATCAGTTAGTATTTAATGAGTGAATGAATGAATGAATGAATGAATGAATGAATGAATGAATGAGTGAGTGAATGAGTGAATGAATGAATGAGTGAGTGAGTGAATGAGTGAGTGAATGAATGAGTGAGTGAGTGAATGAATGAATGAGTGAGTGAATGAGTGAGTGAGTGAATGAATGAATGAATGTCGATAGTATTCGCTCATTATGGTTAAGGAACTGTTAAAGCAGTCGTGAAATGCCTGTACACGACAAAAAATAATTCGCATTTACAACTCATTTTGTGTATATTGTGTTAGACAATTGACACCTATTGTCATAGGGTTTCGGGGTTAGTTGCCATTTATTTGGCTGCTGCCCCTTTTTTGTGTCTGTATTTTATTACAAAAGAAATCAAAGCAGAGCAAGTATTTTTCTTTAAACATTTTTTTGCCACATTCCATCGTGACGAAATCGCTCCCTTTGATTCAAAAGAAATTTTTGCAAGGTAAAAGCTGAAATAACAATTTTACAATCACACAATTTTACAATTCTATAATTAGAATCCCGATATTCACTTATCTTTGTTGTAAAACAGTAATATGACAAATATAAATTTCGCACAACTGGTAGAAAAATACGATAATCCTCTGTATGTCTATGATGCAGAAAAAATTATCTCAAATTATGAATTCTTTTATAATTCATTTAATGTCAATAATTTAAAAATACATTATGCCTGTAAGGCATTGAGTAATATTTCGATTTTAAAATTATTTAAAAACATGGGCGCGGGTTTGGATTGTGTATCCATACAAGAAGTACGTCTGGGTTTGAGGGCAGGTTTTAAGCCGGAAGATATTATTTATACGCCCAATAATGTAAGTGAAAAAGAGTTTGAACATGCTATCAATTTTGGTGTAAAAATTAATGTTGATAATATACAAATGCTCGAATATCTCGGCATCAATCACCCCAATTTGCCTGTCTGTATTCGTATCAATCCGCACTTGATGGCAGGTGGCAACAGCAAAATTTCGGTAGGACATATCGACTCCAAATTCGGTATTTCGATTCATCAATTACCATTAGTCAATCGCATTGTCAAACGACTCAATATTCCTGTCGAAGGCATCCACGTACATTCGGGATCGGATATTCTTGACCCTGATATTTTTATCAAAGCAGCAGAGTTGATGTTTGAAGCAGCAAAAGAATTTGAGGATTTATCTTATATTGATTTCGGAAGCGGTTTTAAAGTCCAATACAAGGAAGGCGGGCTTTATACGGACATCAAAAAGTTCGGACAAATATTTAGCGAACGCTTCAACAAATTTTGTCGCGACATCGGCAAAGACCTGACACTCAGGTTTGAGCCCGGAAAATATATGGTGAGCGAAGCCGGGTATTTTGTAGCAAAAGTCAATGTCATCAAACAAACAACTGCCTGTAATTTTCTCGGTATTGATACGGGCTTCAATCACCTCATTCGTCCAATGTTTTACGATGCTTATCATCGTATTGACAACGTCAGTAACCCGACCGGCGATAAGAAAATCTATACGGTAGTCGGTTATATTTGTGAAACGGACACATTCGGCGCAGACAGGATTATTAACGAAGTTCGCAAAAATGATTTACTCGTTTTTCACAATGCCGGAGCTTATTGTTTCAGCATGGCTTCCAATTACAATTCGCGTTATCGTCCCGCAGAAGTCTTACTGTATCAAGGACAAGATTATTTGATTCGGAAAAGAGAAGAATTCGGAGATTTGATTCGCAATCAAGTCGAAGTGAATGTCATAGCAAATACAGAACAAGAACAGGTTTTAGAATTGAAAGCACTGCCGAGTGAAATCGAAGCTAAAAACAAGAAGGTTTAAAAATGTGATTTAAACTTAATTTATAACGGAATTGACCATTAATTGGGCAGCACTGTTAAGTGCAAAATATTGGTAGCTTTTTGGGGATGAAAATTTGGGTTCTTTGACAAATCCAGTGAAAGTCAATAATGGTTTGGGCGTATCCCCCTCCTTATCAGTCGGGGGTCGGGCTATCCGGCACTCTCTCCACTCCGCTATCGCTACGTTACGTTCAAACAACACCTACTATCCCTTACGCAAGAGACGAACAATCGCGAGGCAGAAAAACCAACAATCACGGGATTTGTCAAAGAACCAAAATTTGTTTTAAGTGCCTCTATGTACTCCATATTACGAACCTAAAGGCTCATTTGACGTATTTTTATTGAAAAACTCTACCAATATTCGACCTCTAACGAGATCATATAATATTTTGCCCAATTAATGGTCAATTCCGATTTATAACTCAACTAGCGTCCCAACATATTTACAGAACAGAGCGATTTTTAAATTTGTACTTATTCACACCACAATCAGAATATATTTTATTATGAAAAAGCCACACGCACAGCCACCCGAAACCCACACCGGACTCAAAATCGGCAAGCCTGCCGATAAAGCCGTTGGTGTGAAAGCTATTGCAGAATCGCTGCGCCAAATGAACAAATATATGAACAAGGCGGATGCCTTGCGCGTCAGCACCCAATTGAATCAAAAAGGCGGTATCGACTGCCCCGGATGTGCTTGGCCCGACCCCGACGATGAGCGTTCCAAAATCGGCGAATATTGCGAAAACGGCATAAAAGCTATCGCTGAAGAAGCCACGAATAAAAGTATTGGGGAGAAGTTTTTTCGGAGAAATAGTGTACAGAAAATATCCGAATGGTCAGACTTTGACATCGGTAAACAAGGACGCTTGGCTGAACCCATGTTTTTGCCAGAAGGCGCGGATTATTACGAGCCTATTTCTTGGGATGATGCTTTTCAACTCATTGGAAATCAACTAAATAAATTGGAATCGCCCGATGAAGCGATATTTTATACATCAGGACGCACATCGAATGAAGCTGCTTTTTTGTACCAATTATTCGTTAGAGAATATGGTACAAATAACCTCCCCGATTGTTCCAACATGTGCCACGAATGTAGCAGTTCGGGCTTGTCACAAACTGTTGGCATCGGTAAAGGTTCGGTGACGCTGGCAGATTTGTACGAAGCAGAAATTATCATCGTCATGGGACAAAATCCTGGCACGAATCACCCGCGAATGTTGAGCGCATTGGAACGCTGCAAAGAGAACGGCGGACAGATAATCGCCATCAATCCTATCCTCGAAGCCGGATTAACAACCTTTGTAAATCCACAACGTCCCTTGAAAATTTTGGGCGGTGGCACGGCACTTACCGACCTGTTTTTGCAAGTACGTGCGAACGGTGATGTGGCACTTTTGAAGACGATAATGTTGGTACTTTTAGAAGAAGAAAAAGCGAATCCGGGAACTGTTTTTGATGGAAAATTTATACAAGAAAAAACAATTGGTTATGATGAATTGATTGAAGATTTACAGCGTTATTCATTCGATGAAATGGCGGTAGAAAGTGGTGTTCCGCCCGAAAAAATCCGTGAAGCGGCAGCCATGATTCAGCACAAAAGTAAAATTATAATTTGCTGGGCAATGGGCATCACCCAACACGAAAACGGTGTCGATAATGTCCGTGAAATCGTCAATTTGCTCTTACTTAAAGGCAGCATCGGCAAGCGCGGCGCGGGTACATGCCCCGTGCGCGGACATAGCAATGTGCAAGGCGACCGCACGATGGGCATCTGGGAATCACCGCCTAAAAGCCTACTCGACAGGATCGAAAAAACTTTTGGTTTTAAGCCTCCACAAGAACACGGATATGCGGTCGTGGACGCGATACCCGCCATGTACGAAGGCAAGGCAAAAGTCTTTTTTGCGATGGGTGGTAACTTCCTTTCCGCCACGCCCGATACCGAGTTGACCGCCGCCGCATTGCGACGTTGCGAACTCACGGTGCACGTCTCCACGAAGCTCAATCGCAGTCATCTCGTACATGGTCGGCAAGCCCTAATTCTCCCCTGCCTCGCTCGTACCGATAAGGACGAACAAACTGAAGGTGAGCAATTTGTGACGGTTGAAAATTCGATGGGAGTAGTGCATTCTTCACAAGGAGTGTTGACACCTATTTCGGATAAATTGTTGAGTGAACCCGCTATCGTTTGTCGATTGGCACAGGCTACGCTACCCAAAAGTAAAGTCGATTGGGAGAAGATGGCGGCAAATTACGACCACATCCGCGATGCGATTGAACAGGTCATTCCCGGCTTCGATAATTACAACCAACGGGTACGCGAACCCGGCGGTTTTTATTTGCCGAATGGCGCAAGAAAAGGCACATTTAATACGAAAAGTGGCAAGGCACATTTTACGATAAATAAAACAACACAACACAATCTCCAACAAGGCGAATATCTGATGATGACCAACCGAAGTCACGACCAATATAATACCACAATTTACGGTTTAGATGACCGCTATCGCGGAATTTATAACGAACGACGGGTTGTACTGATGCACCCACAAGACATGAAAACGGAAGGATTAAAAACCAGAGATGTCGTGGATTTGACGAGTCATTTTAAAGGTAAAACGCGAGAAGCGAAACGGTTTATTGTCGTGCCTTATGATGTCGCGCAAGGTTGTATAGTGACGTATTTCCCTGAAGCAAATGTCCTCGTACCGCTTGAACAACAGGCACATACGAGCAAAACGCCCGCGAGTAAGTCGGTGAAAGTGAGGGTGCGGAAGTGTCAATAAAATAAAGTCCATCGAAAGAAAAGGTGGATACTTTATTATCAAGAATAAATGGAAGAGTTGGTAAAGTGAGTAGTTATTTACCTGTTCATGCTTCAAAACGGATACCCAATCGCCAAATTATACACCGTATCCCTAAAGCTAATTTGCTGCAAACCACTTGGGTAGTATCGATAACTACCATTTTCATCTGGGAAGGGATTACGAAATTTGTATGCCATATCAAGTCGTATGACGAAGTACGAATAATCAAACCGAAAGCCAAAACCTGCACCGACAGCTATATTTTTATAAAAATCGCGTGTCAACCGTCCACCCGGTCTGGCTGTATCCTCTTCGCGTAACCAAACATTGCCGGCATCTACAAAAAGTGCGCCTTTGAGGTAGCTAAATAAATGAAAACGATATTCGAGATTAGCCTCCAATTTGAAGTCGCCGGACTGGTAGGCTTGACCGCCTTCTATGGGTGAAGAATAGTAACCGCCCGGACCAAGATTGCGAATACGCCATGCACGTATGTCCGATACTCCTCCGACAAAAAACTGCTTGACGTAAGGGACAGCTTCCGATTTGCCGTATTCAAAAGCAATACCGCTTATCAGGCGCATCGCCAATGAACTGCGTCGGTTAATATCTTGATAAAATCGTGCATCTGCTTCAAAACGAGCAAATTGCGAATAAGGAATACCGCCGGGTTTGAAGACATTATCCGGTTGGATCCAGTTGTCAATCAAAGCAGTCAGATTGCCCGATGTTTCTGCTTTTCCTTGAAAAAACCACGAACTGCCACGCCGATTTTTAAGCCCCGTATAAGTGTAATCGTAAGTAATTCCAGGGAAAAGTTGATTCGTAAAACTGTTTTGTAGATACGTATTATTACTCAATACCATCTTAAAGGCATTTTGTATATTACCGACTTGAAAGTAATTGATATTAAAAGGATTAATGCGGTGTTTTTTATTAAATGTTTCATTCCATTCATAGCCAAATGAAAGGGTAAATAATTGGCTTCTGAAGTAAGCTATTCTATCAAAATAATTATAATTCAAGGCGAGTCGCGTGCGCGGGTCATTGCGACGGGTGATGTCTCGCAGTCGAAACGGTACAAGGAATTTGGGCAAATACAGTTCCGTTTCTATCCCAAAATCTGTTCCCGTAAACAGTGAATCCGTACCGATGCGTTGTGGCAAAAAATCAAGTCCAAAATTCGTATTGACTCGAAATGCCTCCGCACCTTTGAGCAAATTGCGATTGCGATAGCTGATACTCAATGCCGTACCAACCACGCCCCCATTGTCTGTGTTGACTTCGATATCGTAGCCCAATTCCATTCGCTTGCGAGGCGTGAGGAGAATGTAAGCATCAACTTTATTGCCAGGTTTAGGCTTTGAAAGCTGGACGGAAATAAATTTATAAACTCCTAAATCATCCAACTTTCTCGCTGTATCTTCATAATCAATTTGATTGTATAATTTATTTTTCTTTAAAAAAATCGCATCCAGAATCGGCTTATCGCGTAAGTTATTTTTCTTATTGATAACAAATTTATATTCACCAACTTGCGTAGTGTCATAAGTCGTAATCTCGTTATTGCCCGGATAGTAATCCGGGTAAATATAAATGTTATCAATCGTATAAGCCTCATGCTGCGTGCTGTCGGTAGGCGGCAAAATTCGAGTGGTCACATCTGCCTTATAATCAAGGCTATCGTAGGAAAGATATTTGATATAATTGGGATAGAAAAAGGCATAACCGCGATTGCGAAGTTCTTTCGTAATACGATTTTTTTCTCTATCAAATAATTTATTATCGATCGCTGCGCCTGTGTGCAATAAAGTCTCATGGTAGGTCGAATCTATGATTTGATATACGTCATTTTGTGATATATCAAATGAGGTGCTATCTACGCGATACATGCGATCGGTATTTACCGTATAGGTGACATCAACAAATTTCTGTGGTTTCTTTTTCGGATTTTCATTATTGTCCGAAAGGTTATTACTCGTCGTAACAACGGCATTAAAATAGCCCTTATTATTGAGGTAATACTGCATTGACTCGGCGGTTTTTTCAGTTTGTTTTTCGCTAAAAATAGCTGGCGGTTCGGCTACCCGTCTTCTAATCCAACGTTTGAATTTTGTTTGTTTTCCCTTACGTGAATTGTAGTACATCCAAAGGCGAGTACGGAAGGCACCCATAAACTTGGTATTCGGCTTTTGCTGACTGACGGTAGAAAGTTCGTAAGTCAATTTGCGGCGTTTTTCGCCTTTCATATCTTGGTCAAATTCAATAATATTTTCCTTTAGCAATACCTCATCTGCACCCAGATGTTTGGTTGTATTACAAGCCGACGCAAGCACGCATACAAGCGCGAGTAACAAATACAAACGCGATGTGTAATTGAAATGGAATTTGTATCTTGCCCTTTCTTTCGGAATCGAATCTTTACAGCACATGTTGTCAAAAAATAACATCAAATATATAAACGCCTTACAAAAAAAGAAATTTCGCCAAAAGTATAACAATTTTTTGGTTGAAGGTGACAAAATGGTCTTGGAAATACTCAATGACGGTCAGTTCAAGATTCATTCCATATACGCGATAGCCGATTGGCTCAATGAAAACGCCCCGTTACTCGCTCGTCATCGTGATAAAATCACCGAAGTCAATGAACGGGAATTGAAGTCTATTTCAAGCCTCACTACGCCCAATCGCGTATTATGTATTCTCGAAATTCCTAATGTAAAATTGGATGACAAAAAAATCGCCAACAGCCTTTCTCTTGTCCTTGACAATATCCAAGATCCCGGTAATATGGGCAGCATCCTTCGCACTGCCGATTGGTTTGGTATTGAACATGTTTTTTGTTTGAATTGTGTGGATGTATATAATCCAAAAGTCGTACAAGCTACGATGGGCGCGTTCCTGCGTGTGCGCGTGATTCAGACGAACGCAGAGGCGATATTTGAACGCTGGAGTGAACTGCCCGTGTATGGCACTTCTCTTGAAGGGAGTGATATATATGAAATAAATTTAAATAAAAACGGTTTTATCATTATTGGCAATGAAGGTCGCGGTATTCGCCCGAAAGCCAGCCGTTTTGTCAGCCAAAAAATAAAAATTCCTGCCTATGGCAAAGCCGAATCGCTCAATGCGGCAGTCGCTACGGGGATAATATGTTCGATATTTCGTAGGATATAAAAAACGATTAATTCCGAATAATAGTCGACAAAAAAAATTCACTTTACAGGCACGATTTGTATAAGGAACGCGAACAAAATATTGAACCATTAAGTTCAATATTTTGTCTGATTTTAGAAATGCTGTTATTTTTCAAAAAATTCATCGACCTAATTCTATATAGCAATCTATTTATTGCTTGTTGTGCGGTGGCGATGACTTGGCAAACCCAACTTTTGCTGGGTCAACCCTTAAAATTTACGCCTCTGATTGGTTTGGTCTTTTTTGCGGCCTTGATTATCTATGCTTTGCATCGCGTAGTGGGCATGTCCAAAGTGCAGAATTTCTTGGACGTAGAGCGTTTTCATGTCATCCAAACCTATCAGTCACACATTTTATTTTATGCTGCCATTGCACTCGTCGGAGGCGGGATTTGTTTCTTTTATCTGCCTTTCTCCGTACAACTTATTTTAGTCATTCCGGGTTTGTTATCTATCGGATATGTACTCCCGTTTTTGGGCAAAGAACGCTCCTTGCGACTGCGTGACCTTGATATGATTAAGATATTTCTCGTTGCCGGGGTCTGGTCTTATGTTACCGTATTGCTTCCGGCAGTAGAGTTGGGTGTATGGTATGAAAAAAAGGTTGCGCTGATGTTTGTAGAGCGAAGTCTGTTTATTTTTGCGATTACACTCCCTTTTGATATTAGAGATTTAAAAGTAGATAAACACAATAAAGTCAATACCTTACCCGCTCAACTTGGTCTTACTTCTACTTTATGGCTCGCCTTCGTTCTAATGATGACTTTTATTGCCTTGTGTTATTTCAATTATGCTAATTTGCCTTTTTTTGCACTATTCATTTCCGCAATATTCACTTATATTTCTATCTACTATTCACCTCGTTTTACGCATGATTATTACTTTACAGGTTTGATGGATGGAACGATGATCGTACAGTTTTTGCTTATTTATCTGGCTTATCATTCTCATTGGGTCGATAAATTTAGCTAAAGAATCATTCTCGTACTGACTGCTTTATAGGCTGAGAATTGGACTTTTTGGCTACCGATTCTAAAAAAGTTCTATCAAATCTCCACATTTTGTCATACACACTCTTATGTATTTTAAATTTTTTTAATGCCAAATTGAATTATTTTTTCTGTATTAGCTATTGAAAATTAATACGTGAATAAATTTTCATTCCTGTATTTTGTTGTTTTTTAGTTAAAAATAATTTACGATTATAATTATACATGAAACATAAGCGTAGAATATCAGTAAAATAAAGTACGCATATCCAAGAAACCACACACTACAATGCAAGGAAAAGGTTTATTCATTCGGATGCTTTTTGTATTAATAACAAAAGCATCACTTGTGCAAGCACAAGTACAAGAGAGAACCCTCGTCACGGCAATGGGGGAAGATGTCGGCTACCGCGTCCGGCTTATTAGTCAACACCTTGACAACGAAGAGCGGAAACGAAAATTGAACACCGGACGACAACTACTGGCAACGCTTCGGGGAGACCCTATCCGACTCTGGATACACTTTTCTCACGGACATCATTCGCGTATGTTCGGTAAAATACCGGAACGCAAAATTTCCTATTTTTCTAATGGTTTTATTATTTCACCCAATGTAGAAAGTGTGGGAAAGAGCAGTGCTACACTCGAAGATTTGCGCCATGAAATGGCGCAGGGAAGGGTGCAATTTGTGGCGGGTAGTCTAATCATTCTCGGAGCTTGTGCCGTGGCTGTGCCAAATGAAGAAACGGGTATTATCTTCGCTCAAGAACTCGCCGATATTACAGGTGCAAACGTCATTGCAGGAGAGCATAAAACCGAACCGCTCAAGGAAGATGAACGCGAAATGGTATTTACAAATGTCAAAAATTTTATCCAATTTCGTCCTTATCAATCGCCTCTAATACTCGGCAGTCGGCTTGACCTTGTAGCCACCATGCAAGACTATTTGCAATCTAATTTTTCGGAAGAAAATATTGTTGAAAGAGAGACTTCTACTATATCTATCGAAGGCGAATGGTCAACGGACTACAATGCCGAATACCCCATTCATGATACTCAAATACCGAAGCCGGAAGGAATTGTAAGCAGTGGCACTGAATAGTAATTTTTATATGAAGCAAAAAAAAACAGGCATTTAAAAATGCCTGTTTTTCTTATAATCACCTGTAAATCAACTCAATTTGGTAGTCAATCTAATTAATTCTGACTCAACAATCGGCTTGCCGTCTTTTGCTATCAATACACTCTCCAACCATGTAGAACACTCTTCAAAGGTCTCAAAACAAAAAGTCTTATCTACAAGTCCCGGCACTAAACTTGAACGTTCAAACATATCTTTCGGCTGTCCATGCAAGCCCGTAAAAACGACCGTAATGTTTTGTTCCTGCAAATCCATAATCGCATCTTCCATGGCGTACAAACCCGACTGATCTACATACGGCACTCTATCCATACGCATGATGACGATTTTAATGTCTGGTAGAGCTTTAATCATATCCTGAAAACGCGAGGCAAAACCAAAAAAGAGTGGCCCGATTAAGTGCTTAATATAAACTTTATCGCTATATCTATTGAGTGTATCACCTTCATCTGACCAAGACATCTCACGAGAGAATTCTCTGAGTGGTGCGGTTTGTGTGCGGTCTTCCACTACGTCTGATATTTTCTTCATAAACAAAATAGAAGCGAGAATCATACCTGCTGCAACCGCTTCTACCAAGCCTACAAATACCGTCAAAGCTATCACCATGAGCATCACAACTATTTCACTACGAGGCATCTGTTTACTAAGCATCGCTCGCAAGCCTTTATAATCCATTACACCGATACCTACCGTCACCAAAATACCTGCCAATACCGCCGCCGGAATTTGTGAAGCAAGAGGACCGAGCAACAATAAAATCATCAATAGCAAAATACCCGCAATCATACCCGAAAGACGTGTTTTACCGCCAGCCTCAATATTCACAACCGTACGAATCGTAGCACCCGCACCCGGAATACCGCCAAAAACCGCCGCAATTGAGTTACCAATACCTTGACCAAGCAACTCTTTATTCGGATTGTGCTTAGTCTTGGTTAGATTATCAGCTACGATGGAAGTCAATAAAGAGTCTATTACACCCAGTAGTGCCAGCAATACAGCCGTGAACAGGTAAGGCATTATACTACTCAATTGGAAGCCCACAAACATATCCAAATAGGGAGTCGGGAAGCCACTCGGTATCTCCCCGATAGTTCGATAACCACCTCGCCCCATGAGGAGAAACGCCCCCAGAGACACAGCAAGCAAAGCCACCAATGTACTCGGTACAGCTTTCGTAATCCGTTTGAAACCATATATAATGAAAATGGTCAGCAGCCCCAGTATCAAATCCGTCCAATTGATATTTTTCAATGCTCTTGGAAGTACTTTGAGCGAGCCGATGACCCCCGAAGATGCTCCCCCTGCCATAGCTCTGGCTTCCTCCTGTATCTCATCTTGCGTAATAGCACTTGCCCGTTTGATAGTCTCTTTAAAATCCTCTAAAACAAGTATGTCTTCGGCAGCTTCGTCCTGCAAAATACGCTCTAATATCACCTCTTCTGCCTGTGGTTTAAAGTCACTCACAAAAGCCACATCTTCCTTTGCATAATATCCCAGCATCGGCAGTATCTGTGTCGCCAAAATAATGAGCCCGATACCTGTCATAAAACCCGATACAACAGGATAGGGAATGTATCGAATGTATTGCCCGACCTTCATGAATCCAAGCGCGATTTGGATTAAACCCGCCAACAAAAAGACCATTAAAATAGCTGGAAGAGCTTTTTCCAAACTTCCGTTGTTAGTCGCTACAATCCCCGCAATAATCACCATACTCACTGCCGTCATTGGTGCAGTAGGTCCTGAAATCTGTGTGTTTGTACCGCCGAATAATGCTGCAAAAAAACTGATGAAAATTGCTCCATACAATCCCGCAGCAGCCCCCATACCCGACTGCAAACCAAAGGCTAAAGCAAGCGGTAAGGCTACAATTCCCGCCGTAATACCGCCAAATATATCACCTTTAAAATGTGAAAAATCAAAACCTAATTTCTTTAATATGTTCATTTATGTTCTATTTAAATATGTTTTTCTGTCAAAAAAATAAAATCGCTGAAATTGACTGTCCTCTCGCCTTATTGTACGAAATATTTATTATTAGAAATGTTATGACTTTAACCAAAAGTAATTATTTGGATTCGTACCAAAGCCATAAAATTTTTGTGTTAGAGTGTAGTATGACGACAGATTTTAGTACTTTTTCTGATGAAAAAGACTCACCATTATGATATTACAAAAAGTGTTGACAAGCTATTTACATGAAGTAAAATGTTGCCATTCGGTAGATCAAACGAGAGATTCGGGAGGAGGTGTTTCGATTTCTCGAAAATGGGTATGGTGAAAATTTTTGAAATTATGATATTTCAAAAATTTTTTAGAAAATGAAAATTCGCTATCATCAATGTCATTACGGATTTTTTCTTTTTTCTCTTCTTTTTCTTCTGTGTCTTTATCTTTTGAATCACACAAAAACTCAATACCTATTTTTTCTAAAAGATAATAAGGTACAATAGAAGAGATTGTCAAACTGAAAAGTATCAGAATGAGAAATCCTTTTGATAATATACCTGAAAGGTTTTGCTTCATCGAATAGATTAAACAATGAAAAAAATAAAAAGTTTAGAACTATATTGTTATTTTGATGATTTTCTTGCAATAAAAAAATCGACGGGGGAGTGTAATAGATGATATGTCAACAAACTGAATAATTTTCTCGTCTGTTTGAATGTAATTCGACGGGATTTCATGGCAAGCAACAAGGTCATTCCAAAACTTATCAAAAAGTTCATCATTCCTATCAATACGACTCCCCAAACCGCAAGTCCTATTGTCGCATACTCCAGTTCCAAACCGCCATGTTCTGTGGCAAAGCCCAAATTGGCAGAACTAAATGCAATGTGTCGAATATCTATCGGAAGTCCTGTAATCTGCCCAATTGTACCTGACATACCAAGTAAAAAACCTAGACTGATATTTCCGGCAAGCATACCCAAGTTTTTTTCAATATATTTTGCAAAGCGGTTGAGTTTTTTTGTATTAAAAATACGAATAAGTGTAGGATGTGCCTTGATGCGTTTGGGTATTTCACTGAACACGACTTTGTTGTCAAAATATCCTGAAATCAAACCGGAGAGAGACAGAAAAAATCCTGCGATTGCCGCATAAAAAACCGCGCCACCCACCAGGGGACGTAGTTGGTATAGCAAGTAATCCGCTTTATAATCACTAATGAAAGGTACATGAAAAGCCCACTCATACACTTTAGCTATTAGATACGCCACCGGAAAAGCACAAATCAAGTTGCCTACAAAAGAAATAAATTGACTGTGCGAAACCTTGATAATCATGCTTTTAAGTCCCAACAAGTTTTCTATACTTTCTTCTGTATTGTTATCATCAATGCTTTGTGCTACGGCAGAGGCGGTCATTGCCGGTTGTTTGGTAGCAATGATACCACCGAGTATTTTGACCAATACGAAACATCCTGCATAATTGATGCTGAACATCAAACCCTGTCCAATCGGCGGTAAATCATAACCATCCATCCCAATTTTGAAAGCAGCAAAAAAAGCAATAATCAAACCACCAAGCATACTTGCACGCAAGTACTTCCAATATTCCTTCGCATTGTTGGCAATATACTTTCCTCCTTTTTGGGCGGTATGTTCTACGATTTCAAAAGCCAATAAATTAATGTTGTCATCAAACAATCGACGAATACTTGTCTTGTGTTGTTCGGTATCTACAATCATAATCATCAACTTAGCCAGACTCCGGTAGAAGCCACTTGAATCCCACGGACGAAAAATTTGTAACAATAAACGTAGCCGCTTTATCTGCCTTCGTGCGCGTCGCGTAATGTATGTAAGATGAAGACTCGTACCATATACCGCTTTGTTTCTCCGAAGGTTATAGATTTGACGATCACACTCATCGAGTATTGTCATGATTTTTTGGAAATGTTCAGGGGGCAAATCAAACACCTCATTATCCAAAAAATCCTCTGTAAGTCTGGTGATTTCTTTATTCTGTACTAAGAAAGGTGAATCTATTTTATCCAAATGAGTCAATTTACGGATAATCGAAAAATCTACACCCAGCGTAGCTATATGATGTGACACCATTTGTATAGCTACGGTCATTGGTATTCGTGCTTTTTTGCTCTGTGTAAATACCTGATGTAAGTCAAGTGATTCCAATAAATCTATCCATAATTGTATAGGAATATTTTTCAACCAAATATAATCGTCGTGTTTATAAAAGAGTTGGCGAAGCAAAACGCTTATATCATTGGCTTCGGAGACTTTCGGCAATAATTTTTGTTTGAGTCTTGACCACAATTCGACCGTAAATACCGTATTATTCAGTAGTTGTAGGTCACTATATAGATAAACAGGTTCGTAAGTGGAAAATAAGGTAGATATGTATTTTGCGAATGGTTCTTTTAATGTTTCATCGTGATTCAAATGGGCTATTAGGTTTTCAATTTGTTCTATGGCTTCATACGTATTTGCAGCTTTAGAAGGTCGCGTTTTTTCGATTAATTGAACAAGTAAATCGGGCTTATTCAAATGTTCATTATGAACAATTTTTGTGAGTATGTTTTTCATAAAAAATCTTTAATTAGTGTCACAAATTTGCCACCTAATCTTGATATAAAACAATGTTTTTTCTGATAAGTTGTTGAAAGCAAAGATAAATTTATCTGACTACTCACTTAGTGAAAGAAATTAAATAAATTAGACAGGAATGCGCCGTAATTTTTCCTTGTAAAGAATTCAAAAAATCGTTGCATAGCAGGGCTACGGAACTACTTTTTTGTATTTTTTACAAGGAAAAAGAACAAGCATAACTGCCTAAGTTATTTTGTTTCTTTCACTTAATAAGCGTGTTGCAAATACAAGAAGCATCTTTTCCAATTCGACCGATAGACCATCTTTAAGTTTTAAGTCTGTTAATCTCGGTAGATGTTGTGCAAAATACAACTGATGATTTGCCATTTCAAATAAAGTACTCGATAAGGTACGAGGATATTTAAATTCAGGCTGTACAGCCTCAACTATTGATGCTACACGCTCTACCAATTCTTTGTAACAAACAAAAAGTCCATCCTTATTTTCACTATCTACGCTGTGAATATGGTAGGACTTTGCACCTTCCATGACAACAACTTTGTGTAAGGCTGCCTCATCTACATAAGAGGTCAGATTAAATTCGTAAGACGCATTTACGATGATATGAATAGTTTTTTTAAGACTGATATCCGGCGAAGAAAGGTTCTTAGTTTCTACCTCAATAAGATAGTTTATCCACTCCCAATACCAACAATTCAGATAAAGCAAAAGTAGATGCTTGTTCTCAAAATATCGATAAATAGAGGTTTCGGTAGAATTAATTTTACGTGCCAACTTTTTGAAAGTAAACCCTTCAAAACCCAGCTCATCAATTAGCAATACGCTATTACCCAGTAGTTTATGACCATATTTTGTTGCCTGCGGGTCTTTTAGGTATAGCTTTTCAGGCAGGCTAAATTTCAGTTCAATTGCCATTTTTCAAAAAAAAATTAAAAAAATATCCGTAAAATACAACTTTTTTGTAAAACTTCGTGTTAATAAAGTACAACATTTAAAAAAGATAGTATTACTATACTAATTAAATGTAAAGCCTAATCAAAAATAATTTACTTAATTTAAATATTTTGTTTATGAAGATTTTAGTAAGAAATAACACCGACCTTCCCAAAAGGTATGCAGGATTCATAAGAAGTAGAATTAGAAAAGCAAAAGAAAAATTTCAACATCTTCTCTATGCCGAAGTCTATCTTAGTAAAGAAGGCAACTCCAATGCAGAGTACAAATCGGTTGTTAAACTGGGTGTAGGAGGACAGGACATCGTACTGACCAATACTTCTACAAACCCGACCGAACTTTGGCGAAAAACTTTTGAAGATGTACAAAGATACTTACGAAAGTACAAAAAGCGTCATCGCACACCTCAAATAGCAATGTCATTAAGTTAAGAAAAATCTGTCAAAACATTAAATTAAAATAAATATTTAAGTGCATAGAAACGCTATAGGTGTGAACGATTTGGTAGCCTCAAGTTTCAAATGGGGGCTATCAGTCCGCAGTTGTTACAGTTGCTTGAATTTCAACACCTTTATAACTCACTGATTGTCAAAGTGTCCAACGTTAGACGGGTAGCCCAAATGGGGAAGAACGATTCCCCCCTTCAATGAGTATCGTAGATACAGTGCGTTAAGCGATGTGATGTACCTACGGCACTTCGATTTTGTGGAAAAACTCTCCCCCAGGTTGAAACATGGGCTACCAAATGAAGCGTGCCTAACGACACTTTTTAAGGAGTTTGTATATTTTATTTTTATTAAAATGTTTGTTAAAATTGCTTAACTTAATGATATTGCTTTAAATAGCTGCCGGAGTTTAACCACTCTTTAAATCACACATTATCATGAGGTATATCAAAGAAAGATTTATACTTTATATGCTAATTACCATCTTAGAGCATGTTTAAAAATTTTCAACCTGATAATTAATAGAATATTCGAACAATACGAACGTAGTTCGAGAAAATTGGGGGTCTTACAGCGTACAAGCGCCTGTACGAAAGTCGCAGGAGCTTTTTATGTATGATTTTTTTATCTCTTAGCAGTCAGTCAAGTGAATGATGTCAAGTGAATTTGAGTAAAATTTAGTCGAGTACGAGGCGGAGGTTATTAGCCATAGCTTACGCTACAGCTGATGTTCTCCAACAGCCTGTTCCGCAACTTGATTCGGGAAAGTAATCGGGCAAATTTTGCCAAATTACCCGACAGTATTAGCTTGACTAACTACTTAATACACTGTTTTATAAATCTATTTACATTTTTTGACGTTTATTTTGAAATGAATCGAATCAAAAATGACGCGAATACTCACTGTATTTAAGGATTTTTTGGTGAAGAGTCATTTTAAAAGAAATACTCAAAAAAGTAAATAAATT
>Ga0209187_1000453_pt1 | contig 71284 bp, 48 predicted proteins | sample BantaG_FD_187430 | JGI IMG/M metagenome (GOLD analysis project Ga0209187, IMG submission 187430) | Marine algal microbial communities from Bantry Bay, Ireland - BantryBay_4 metaG (SPAdes) (version 2) | ecosystem: Host-associated > Algae > Red algae > Unclassified | place: Bantry Bay, Ireland...
TTTCAAGTCTTCAACACTAACCTCATTTAGTAATTGAAAGCTTATTTCTTTACTATCTGATAAATTTTTTTATGGCTATTGATAATTTTTCTTTAATATTTTTATACATTTGAACTCGTATTTTGTTGCTTATTGGATCATACATTATGCAACAAATTTCGCCACAAATAGTTCATTTCAAGCTATTTGTGGCTTTTTGATACTCGCCAACTTAATAGAAATCAAATTATAAAGCAAATCAAGGTGCCACTTAAACGCACTTAATTCACCTTCATATTTAAATTCTTTTTTCAGTTCATTATTTTTGTTTACGCCAAATTTTTTTTCTTTATATTGACTATTATCTTTTCTAATAAATTTACTTTGCATTGAAAACCCAAACAAATCTCTCTTTTCATCTCTTATATCAAAAGAAAACTTGTTTTCTGTAGGACCGTCCAAATCAAAATTCAAAGCTTTTTTAATGGCAGCAAGCAAATTAGATTTTCCTGTTCCATTCTCCCCAATAATGATGTTCAAATCTTTGTTTGGAGAAAATTTCAGCTTAGAAATCGTTCTAAACTGATCTATCACTATATTTTCTAAAAACAAATTATTCTCCATCATTATTAAATTTACAAAAATTTAAGGAATAACTCATTAAATACAATTCTCATTTTATTCAATACACAAGTTTTCTATGTCTAAATAATTATAAAAAATATGCACCATGCAGCAAGGGAAGTGCGGAGGATGAAAATAACGACGAAGCAGCTAAATCCGTGAAAATACGCCCGATGCGAGTGGAAATGTATGGAATGAATTGGAACCGATAATTCGGGAAAAATTTGCAACGAAGCAATCCGTAGAGACACGATTCATCGTGTCTCCCCCAAACGACAAAAACCCGTTCCAATTCATTCCATACATTGCAACGGACAGCGGGGAGACTACCTCATTGGAAATGATCCTCGCCGTCCTAAATTTTAATAACAATCTTTCAGACCTACAAAAATTGAGCTAGATATAGTGAGTTGCATCTGGTGGTTATATGCAAACTCATAATTCATAACTTATAATTCATAACTCAAGTACTCCTCCAAAGCTTTCCTCAAACAATCCATCGCTTTTTTCAAATCTGTTTTATTCAGAACATAGGCAATTCTAACTTCGTTTTTTCCTGCGCCTGGAGTTGAATAAAAACCAGAACCCGGTGCCATCATAACCGTGTGCCCATCCAAATCAAAAGACTCTAGCATCCATTGACAAAAATGATCGGTATCTTTAACTGGCAATTGGACCATTGCATAAAATGCGCCTTTAGGCTTGGGACAAACCACGCCTTCCATTTTATTCAATTCCTCCACCAACAAATCTCGTCTTCCAATGTATTCCTCCACTACTTCATCAAAATAAGATTGTGGAACGGATAAAGCTGCCTCTGCCGCAACTTCACTCCAAGTCGGTGGACTTAATCGCGCTTGACCAAATTTGATCGCCGTTTGAATCAATTCTTTGTTTTTTGATACCAATGCGCCCAACCTTGCTCCACAAGCACTGTACCTTTTTGAAGTGGAATCTATCAAAACTGCATTTTCTTCCAATCCTTCTAAACTCAAAACAGAATGATGTTCATTTCCATCATATACAAATTCCCGATAGACTTCATCTACAAATAAAAATAAATCATGTTTTAAAACGATTTCTTTCAGTTGTAAAAGCTCTTCCTTAGAATACAAATAGCCAGTAGGATTGCTGGGATTACAAATTAAAATCGCCTTCGTTTTTTCCGTAATATTTTCTTCAAATGCTTGGATGGGTGGAAGCGCAAAATCATCGGCTATTTTTGCCGAAATCGGACGCACATTGATTCCTCCAGAAATAGAAAAACCATTGTAATTGGCATAAAAAGGTTCTGGCGTAATGATTTCGTCTCCTACATCTAAGCAAGAATACAAACCAAACAAAAGTGCTTCGGAACCGCCTGTTGTAATCATAATATCATCATGATGAACATTTACCCCAACAGAGGCATAATAATCAGTCAATTTCACACGATATTGTTCAGAACCTTGTGAATGAATATAAGCCAACACATCCACATCAAAATTTTTCACCGCATCCATCATGACTTTGGGTGTTTTGATATCAGGTTGACCAATATTTAAATGAAAAACTTTTGTTCCGCGCTTTTTTGCAGCGTCAGCAAAAGGGACCAATTTTCGAATTGGTGAGGAAGGCATGTTAAGCCCCTTGGTAGATATTTTTGGCATAGGGGCAAAAATAAAACTCCTTCAGAATAAACTGAAGGAGTTTCACAAAAAAAAATTTTTATATTTTGTATCTACAAATAATCTTATTGATCACCAGCCTCAATCATAGATTTAGGCTTCACTGGTTGATCAGGCGTAGAAGGATTCACTTTACCTTTGATATACAACCTTTTTGTAGGTGTAATAGAGTTTGAAGTAATAGTGATCGCTTTGTTGAAATTATTCAACCTTCCTTTAGTATTGTAAATAACTTTGATAGCTGCATCTTCACCTGGAAGGATTGGTTGCTTTGGCCATTCTGGAGTTGTACATCCACAAGAAGCTTTAACTCCTGTAATTACTAATGGCTCAAGACCAATATTTTTGAAACTAAACTCATAATCATATTTTGGTCCTTCATCTAACTCACCAAAATCATGTGTTTCTTTCGCAAATTGGAAAATTGGCTTAGCAGTTTCAATCATGTTTCCATCTTCATCTTCGTAGAGATTGGTCCCTTCTTTCAACTCTTTAACCTCTTGTTTAACCTCTTGTTTAACTTCTTTCGCAGCTTCTTTTGCCGCATCTTGAGCTTGTACAGTGAAAGCGGTCACTGACAAGATTACTAGTAGTAAGAAAAATTTCTTCATCATTTTAATAAATTATATATCTGTTTAGTAATATTTAAATTTTAGGCACTCTCGACAAAAGTAAACATAATACAGCTTAAATGCTAGATTTTTACTATTTTGTTTGTAATTTTCGTCTTAAAATACCGTTAAATTAACCCATCTGGTTATTTACCTACCCTTGCAGGTGCCATTGTCTGACTTTTAATATTAATAAAGGTTTAAACGCATAAATATTTAAGTCATTTTTTTTACCTTTGCGCAACATTTGAAGCTAAATATTCTGCTTAGTTTCTTGATAAATTTAGTAACCACGTCGTTTTACCACATCTTATGGAGCTTATATTGTTATAAATATTAAAATAAAATTTATTTATAAAAAATTATATACGTAATTTATTAATAATTAGCCATCTAAGATAAAACGAAAAATACAATTTCAATGACCATTTTGACTAAAAAAACAACTCCTAAAAAGAAATTCACAGCTCTAAAGTTAACAAAAGCTGAAATTTTGGAAGATTATAAAATTGGTTGGATAAGTAGACATGCAAGTTTAATAGGTAGAAAAGAAGTGCTAACAGGAAGAGGTAAATTTGGTATTTTTGGAGATGGAAAAGAAGTACCACAGATTGCATTGTGCAAATTTTACCAAAATGGCGATTTTAGATCTGGCTATTATAGAGATCAAACGATGATGCTTGCTAGTGGCTTGGTTACTGTTGAACAAATGTTTGCTCAGTTGTATGCGCACCCTTCTTTGGAACATGAGCCTCATTCTGGAGGTAGACAAATGAATGCCCACTTTGCAACTCGAAGCATTGACAAAGATGGAAATTGGAAGAGCTTAACAAGTCAAAAAAATACTTCTGCAGACCTTTCTTCTACTGCCGCTCAAATGGCGAGAGCAGTTGGTTTGGCACTCGCTTCTAAAAAATATAGAGAAATTGAAGCTGTAAAAGGCAAAACTGATTTTTCGATTGATGGGAATGAGGTAGCTTTTGCAACAATTGGTGATGCTTCTACTTCGGAAGGACTTTTCTGGGAAGCCATTAATGCAGCGGGGGTTATGAATATTCCGCTCGCAATTAATATATGGGATGATGGCTATGGGATTTCTGTTCCTACTAAATATCAAACAACCAAAGGAAATATTTACGATGTACTCAAAGGCTTTGAGAAAAATGAGCAAGGTCAAGGCTATGATATGTATCAATGCAAAGCTTGGGATTATGAAGCATTGATTGATATGTATTCAAAAGCGGTCCCAAATATTAGAAAAACGCACAACCCTGCTATTTTTCACATCAATGAAGTAACGCAACCTCAGGGACACTCTACTTCTGGTTCGCACGAGCGTTACAAAACGAAAGACCGTTTAGCTTGGGAAAAATCAAATGATTGTTTAGTAAAAATGCGTGAATGGATTCTTGAAATGGGAATCGCTAGTTTAGAAGAATGTAGAGCCATTGAAAAGGATGCAAAAGATTTCGCTAAACAAGCTCAAAAAAATGCTTGGAAAGCTTTCCAGGGTTCGATAAAATCCGTCATTTCCGAACTATTCGATATTTATGATCAAATTGTTCTAGAAATTAATAGTCCTTCTTTAATATCGGATTTGAAAAAGGAACTAACGGCAGAGCTAAATCCTGTTCATAAAAATGTACTCACCAATTGCAAAGCTGCTTTGTTTAAACTCAGAACCTATCCTGAAACTGCTGGCAAAAAAAGATTAATCAATTGGAAAAATCATAAAGAGCGCATTTACAGAGATATGTACAGCTCTCATTTATACAGCGAATCGGCTCAATCCATTGATTCAGTCGAATACATCCCACCAACTTATGATGATGATGCAAAACTAATAAATGGGTTTCAGGTGCTAAACAATTGTTTTGATGCTGCATTTGAAAGAGATGAAAGGCTGCTTGCCTTTGGTGAAGATTTGGGCTTTATTGGCGATGTAAATCAAGGTTTTGCTGGACTTCAAGAAAAATATGGCGAAGAAAGAATTTTTGATACTGGAATTAGGGAAGCAACTATTATGGGACAAGGCATTGGCTTGGCTCTAAGGGGTTTTAGACCCATCGCTGAAATTCAATATTTAGACTATTTCATCTATGGAATCCAACCTATTTCTGATGACTTAGCAACTTTGCAATATCGTACGATGGGAGGGCAAAAAGCACCGATGATCATTCGCACTAGAGGACATAGATTGGAAGGAATTTGGCACGCTGGTTCTCCAATAGCATTCATTTTAAATGCTTGTAGAGGTGTCCGTTTATTGGTCCCAAGAGATATGACAAGAGCTGCTGGCTTTTACAATGCATTGCTACAAACCGACGAACCTGCCATCGTCATTGAATGTTTAAATGGCTATCGTTTAAAAGAAAAACTTCCTAATAACATCGACACCTTTACCACGCCTTTTGGTGTCCCTGAAATTTTAAAAGAAGGAATGGACATTACAGTCGTCAGCTACGGATCAACCTTAAGAATCATAAAAGAAGCTTTCGATAAATTAGAAGATGCTGGTATTAGTATAGAGTTAATAGATGTGCAGTCTTTACTGCCATTTGACATAGAGCATAAAATTTCAGAATCCATCAAAAAAACCAATCGTGTACTGTTTGTCGATGAGGATGTTCCAGGTGGTGCAACTGCCTATATGATGCAAAAAGTTATAGACGAACAAAATGCTTACCAATGGTTGGATTCAAAACCAGCCACACTTTCTGCAAAAGCACATCGTTGCGCTTATGGCTCTGATGGAGATTATTTCTCTAAGCCAAATGCGGAAGATGTATTTACGACAATCTACGAAATAATGAACGAGGCTAATCCTGGAAAGTATCCTATTTTTTATTAGCAATGCTCAAAATATGTTATGTTTATGTAAAAGACAAGGCATGCCTTGTCTCTACTTTGCGCAATAATTCATAACTTTCAACTTTCAATCTTCCACTTTCAACCTTTTTACGGACGGCTAGGATCATCTTCGATCAGGTTGTGTCCCCGCTGTCCGTTGCAATGTATTGCATTCATTGGAACTGGTTTGGTAGTTTGGGGAGACGCGATGAATCGCGTCTTTACGGATTGCTTTGTGGCAAGTTTTTCCCCAGCCATCGTTCCAATGGATGCAATACATTTCCACTCGCATCGGGCGTAGTTTCGCTTATTTTTGCCTTCCATCGCTCTGGTTTTCCTCCGCGCTTCCCTTGCTTTTAATCCGAGAATGCAAGAATATGATTAATCTCTGTAGATTAAAATACAAAACCCACCAGCAAAAATTGCTGATGGGTTTACTAAGCACTATATAAAAGACAAACTACCGCTTTATAATTTGTTCGTTTATTGTTTGTTGTCTTAAATGTTTGCCTACTTCCCCATCAAATTAATGTACCTATGCATAAATAATCATCTTTTTTGGCGAGACTGTTTTTTCGCTATGTTAGGCAAAAAATCTTTGCATAGTCTAGCTACGGTGATATTTTTTAACTGGTCCGCCGGTGCGGACGCATAGCGTAAAAAGAGACTGCCAAAATGGTCGATTATTTCTGTTTAGGTACTTAATACACTGTAAATTAAATAAATGTGCTTTTTGAGCTTTGTATTTTTGAACTATACAAAGAACGCACGGAAACTGATAGCAGGGCTACCAAGTTGAGTACGAGATGCAGTATAGTACAAAAAGACATGTTCAAAAAGTATAGTTATTTATTTTACAGTGTACTTAAATGGGTAAATGCAAAAAGGTGCTTAGAGATTTTTCAGGAATGACTCAAAAACAGTTAATCCTTAGCGGTAGTTCAAGTCAATAATAAATTATTGCTTGACAATTTTGAGTTCATTTGTCCTTGGGTTGTTACCATTTATTAAGAAGTAAACTCCTGCTGGTAAGTCTGCAAAGTTGAGTCTGAAATCTGATGTTTGATTTTCGTAAACTGGCATCTGTTTTGTATAAACTAGATTTCCAGTCATATCAAACATTTTCAATTCCATATCATCGTCGATTAAAGAATTGACCAATATTTCGGCATTGTCTCCGACTGGATTGTTGATTACTGACATTTCAATAGAATAATCGAGTGTGGTTTTGCAATTTAAATTATCATTTAATCGCCCATACTTGACATTTTCTATCAGTTGAATTTCATCTTTGTCAAGATTGAAGTGAGTATGCTTTTCAGAAAATCTAACATTAGACCTTTTCGAAAGATCTGTTATTCTGAAGCACACTTCTGCAACATCAATGTACTCGCTTCCAATAACGGCGCAGTCTGCACCAGTTACTCTTAGATTGATCGTTGTATTCAATTTTCCAGGTGAGTCTGCATCAAACCTATGATTATCAAAGGTTTGGAAACCATTGCCTAAACAATCGGTACTTTCGTCAAAATTTAAAGATTGATAAGATTTGAATTTGAGTGCTTTTTCATTGTAGAAAAGAAAAATGCTGCTGGTTCCCATCTCGAAGTCGAGACCATCTTCTGATTTTAGCTGCATCGTAACACAGTAGTCAGAATTTAAGCAGTCATTGTTAGACACAAGGTTAAGTTGTGCATTTTGAGCATAGGTACTTAGACCTACACAAGAGATTAGTGCTGTTGCACTAAGCATTAGTAGTTTGTTTAACATAATTATATTTATAGCGGTTAGACTAATATCTCAGGGGGAGATATAATTTGGGAGAGATTAGTTTTTAAGTTTGGTATTCGTCTTATACGGCAATTTTGCAAAAATGTTTCAATTTGAAGATCATTTTTGCAATATATTTCATCTGTATTTTATTCATTATGCGTATACAATTGGTTGTAGACACAAAACAAATTTACATAATCGTGAACTATGTTAGGCTCATAAAAAAAACCGCTTTTGCAATCCATAACCTGAATAATAATGAAATAAATTTCATCTCGTATTCAGATTGAATCGCAAAGCGGTTTGTTACAAAGCAAAGTTAACTTTACTTACCTCAGTTTTCCTATCTTCCTTTCGTAAGGAATTCATTGGCATCTTGAAAGCTTAAATCTTCCAATAGCTCTACTTTTAATCCAGCTTTATCAATATTCGTGTGTTTTTCATTAAACTTCAACTCGCTTTTCTGCTCTGGTTTTTTAATTTCAAAGCAAATAGTAGCCAAACTCTGCGGTGTCTCACTCAAACGAGGACAAGCATCATTTAACCGCTTTAAAAAGATAGTTGTGTTGATAACTCCTGGATTACTCACATCAAAACTATGGTTTGTATAGGACGGCTCTGATTGAGATTGACATTTGTTCCTACTATCATAATTTTCTGATTTGTAGGAAAGGAATCGCAAAGCCTCATTGTTATACTCAATATAAAATGAGGAGGTGCCTAATTCCAACTCTGGCATATCTTCCGTCTGTAATACAATTGTTGAACAATATATATTGTCCGTTTTGAAGTAAGTATCAAAACTTAACGACACTTGAGCTGATAGATTTCCACCAACAACAAGCATAAACCCTGTGATTAACAAGGTTTTACAAAATTTTCTCTCCATAACTGGCGTACATTTTTTGTTTTAAAAGAATCTTAGTTAAAACAATTATGTTTTCGGAGGGAAAATAAACGAAACTGAGTTAATATGAAAGGAACTACGCAAATAGTAGCTCACATTTTATTTTAAAGTATATTTATATGTGTAATTTTTCTTTTCTATTTAATAAAAATTCTTCATTTTCTACATTGTCTGGATCAGGGACACAACAATCAACTGGACAAACAGCGGCGCACTGTGGTTCCTCGTGGAAACCCATACATTCCGTACATTTATCAGGTACGATATAATAAAACTCATCACTTACGGGACCATTTTTATCTTCAGCACCTATTGATTGACCATTTTTTAATTCATATTGGTCACTGACACCAGTTCCATCGGCAATTGCCCATTCAACGCCACCTTCATAAATAGCAGTATTAGGACACTCAGGCTCACAAGCTCCACAGTTAATGCACTCGTCAGTTATAATAATAGCCATATCTTAGCGGTTTACTTTTACATTCATCAATTAATATATTAAAACTGAATATTACCAAAAAAGTTTCATATGAACTTAGAAGAACGCATCAATTTCTTATTAGAGTGGGCAAATATGTTAGATCCAACTAATGAAGACCTTAAGAATATTATTCAGCAAACAAAATTTAAAAATCAGTGGTTTACTGAAAAAAGCCAACTAAAAGCTATCAATGCGATAAAATTCAATTTTCTGAACAAAGATAAGCTTAATCAATGGCTTGTCAAATACGAAATCAATCATTTAAGTAATTTTGACAAATCAATTGGTCTAATTTTAGCTGGAAATATACCTTTAGTTGGGTTTCATGACATTTTAACCACCTTTATTTGCGGATATACTTCTCAAATTAAACTTTCTGCAAAAGATGAAACGCTCTATAAATATCTATTCAAATTGGCAAATGATATTGAGCCTAAGACTGCTCAGTATTTTCAAATAACGGAAAGAATTAAGGGGTTTGATGCGATAATTGCAACGGGTAGTAACAACAGCAGCAGGTATTTTGATTATTATTTTGGAAAATATCCGAATATCATTCGCCGAAATAGAAATTCCATTGCTGTTTTGGACGGAACGGAGACTGATGAGAAAATTCAACGACTTGGAAACGATATTTTCGATTATTTTGGGCTTGGTTGTAGAAATGTCTCGAAATTATTGGTTCCCGAAAATTATGACTTCCCTGCCCTTCTGTCTAAATTAGAGTCTTTCAGAGATATTGGCAATCATCATAAGTATAAAAATAATTTTGAATATAATTATTCTTTAATGTTACTAAACAATACACCTCATTATGCTAGCGATTTCTTAATATTAACCCAAAGTAAAGAAATCAGTTCGAGAATAAGCACCCTCCACTATGAATTTTATAAAAATGAAGCCGATTGGAAAAGCAATTTGAAAGAAAATGAACCAAACATTCAGTGTGTAGTAGGAAAAAATGAAGCTTTATTGGATTTTGGCACCACGCAATCCCCTGAATTATGGGATTATGCGGACAATGTGGATACTGTTGCCTTTTTGTTGGGGCTTTGAGAATAATGCGAGAATGCGTGGATGCGAGAATGCGAGAATATTTACTGGCTGTTTTCGCCACAATAATAAGAATGCGTAATAATATTTTCCTATAAGAGTTATACACACATTCTTGCATTCTTGCATTCTCGCATTCAAGCATTATTTATCCTGCTGCAAAATGCGTTTTTACCTGATTCCACATTGGAAGCTTGTGCGTTTTTAAGTTTCGTTCATCATTTAACTGTACAAAACCGACAGAAAACAAAAGCTTGACACCATTGATTGTGTACGGAGTGTAGTAATTAGGCGTAATGTTCATCATTAATTTTGCGGGAGGTAGACCAAATATTAATGCCTTATTAAATTTTATTGTTTCTTGGGCTTTTTTGAAACTTAAAAACTTATTTTCAGGTATTTCTAATATTATATAGGAAGCATCGTTGTATGATATAGCAGCAAGCATTTTAGAAATAGATTCAACATCATTAGAATCTAGCGGACTGCTAAATACACATAATTCTTTATTATCATTTGACGCATTTTCTAAAATTGAATTGGTATCATCTTTCCATTGATAGAGTTCATCTTTAGCGTATAAAATTTTTAGGCTTTGAGTATCTGAAATAATCATAACTTAAGATTTTTGTATTGAAGACAAACAACAAATGTATTATATTTGCGCTTAAATTTTGATAGTTTAGATTTTTATTTATATTATCGGAAACAACTTAAATTAAAATAGAATATATGGTTCACCTATCGCAAACAAAAGTAAACAGAGTTGAAAAATCCAGATTAGAAGAAGTGGATTTTGACAATTTGCCATTTGGCAAAGTATTTTCTGACCATATGATGGTTATGACCTATGCTGATGGTCAGTGGGATCAGGGTGAAATCATCCCTTTTGATCATCTCAGAATAAGCCCTGCTACTTTAGTTTTCCATTATGGTCAAGCAATATTTGAAGGCATGAAAGCTGAAAAAGGTCAAGACAATTCAGTTCTAATGTTTAGACCTGAACTTAATATTAGAAGATTTAATAAATCTGCAGTGAGAATGGCTATGCCAGAAGTTCCAGAAAATATTTTTCTAGAGAAACTTGCAGAACTTTTAGACCTTGATAGAAATTGGGTTCCTACACAAGATGGTTATTCTCTATATATAAGACCATTTATGTTTGCAAGTGATGAATTTATCGGGGTTCAAGCTTCTAAATCTTATAAATTTATAATTTTTACCTGCCCTGTTGGAGCTTATTATACAAAACCTGTAAATGTTCTAATTGAGGATCATTATACAAGAGCGGCTCCTGGTGGATCAGGATTTGCCAAAGCTGCAGGAAATTATGCTGCAACTTTATATCCAGCACAACTAGCAAGAGAAAGAGGCTTCGATCAAATCCTTTGGACTGATGCTTTTGAACATAAATATATTCAGGAAATTGGAACAATGAACGTCTTTTTCATTGTCGATGGAAAAATTCTTACTCCTGAGCTTAGCGATACTATTTTAAATGGAACCACGAGAGCAACCATTATTGAATTGTTTGAAAACGATGGTTATACAGTTGAAGAACGTCGCATTACCAAAGATGAAATATTTGAATTTCACGAAAAAGGGCTTTTGGAGGATTCTTTTGGTGCAGGTACTGCTGCCGTCATTATTCCTATCAATAAACTGAGCGATGGTGAAAAAACCATTCAGTTGCCAAATCTTGAAAGTAGAGTTCATTCTGCAAAAATCAAGAAAAAAATGATTGATCTTAAAAGGGGATTAATTGAAGATACCAATAACTGGGTAGTTAAAATTTAAGATCCAGAGATGTCATTTCAATTTACGGATGATTTCAAGCTTGCTTACTCAATGATGAATGACACCCGTAACCATTTGTTTATTACTGGTAAAGCTGGTACTGGAAAATCTACTCTTTTAAGACATTTTAAAAAAACAACAGATAAAAATGTTGTTTTTTTAGCACCTACTGGATTGGCAGCAATAAATGTAGGTGGTCAAACTATACATTCTTTTTTTAAGTTTCCGCCAAGACCTTTTGAACCAGCGGAACTTAAAAGAAGGTATAACAAATCTTTATTTTCTAAACTTGAATGTATTGTCATTGATGAAGTATCTATGGTGAGAGCTGACTTGCTTGATGCCATGGATTATTTTCTTCGTCTTATGGGTCCTGATCGTACTTTGCCTTTTGGTGGAGTTCAAATGATTTTTATTGGCGATCTTTTTCAATTGTCTCCAATTGTCAGAAGAGATTTTTTGGGTGTTTTACATTCCAAAGGCTACGAATCTCCTTTCTTTTTTTCAGCTTTGTGCTTGGAAGATGTAGAAATAATGCATTTAGAGTTAACAAAAATCTTTAGACAAAAAGATGCTTATTTTTTGAATATTTTAAATAATATTCGAAACAATAATATGGATTTTGAATCTTTGGAAGAACTAAATGATATTTGTTTTGAACAGGAATTAATTCACGATGAGCCAATCATTATGCTTTGCAGTACTAATGACATAGCCAATGCAATTAATAAAACTGAATTAGAAAAATTGGAGGGCATACCGAATACCTCTATTGCCTCTCTATCTGGTGAAGTCGATAATCGACACCTTCCTTGTGAACAGGCACTGGAACTAAAATTAGGAGCGCAAGTTATGTTTACTAGAAATGATGCAAAGGGCAATCGTTGGGTAAATGGCTCAATCGGTACTGTGAGTGACATTTTGAAAGAAGGGATCAAAGTTGATTTAATAGATAATAAAGGTCAATTAAACACCTACCTTGTTACAAAAGAATCTTGGGATTTTTATAAATATGCTTTCGACGCAGGAACTGGAAAAATCAGTTCAAAGGTTATTGGAAGCATTACCCAATATCCACTAAAATTGGCATATGCCATAACTATTCATAAAAGTCAAGGAATGACTTTCAAACAAGTAATAATCGACTTTGGAAGGGGAGCTTTTGCTCCTGGACAAGTCTATGTCGCTATGAGTCGTTGTGTAAGTTTAGCTGGGATTGAGCTAAAACGAAAAATTGGTCCAAGAGACATCATTATTGACCAAAGAGTCGTAGAATATGCCTTCCAAAATGATATTTTATAAAATATTACCCTTTTTTTTATAAATGATTTCTTTTTTTTGTAAAAAAGTTCTATATTAAATCTTTAATTGATTTAGAAATCAGGTTCACCGATTATAAATTGATTATCACTTAACTATGCAAACAAAACTGGATGCTTGTAAGTACTGAAATAGAAGCATTATTGTATCTCCTAGAAGATCCTGAACCTAATGTATACCAACAGATTCGACACAAGATAGTTTCGTTCGGTCCAGAAATTCTGCCAGAAGTATATAATTTATGGGATGAAACCAATATCCAATTGGTTCAAGAAAGAGCGGAAGACATTATTCATCAGATAAATTTTAAAAATTTAATAGAGAAAATTAAATTTTGGGCTGAATTTGAAAAGGAAGATCTACTTTATGGACTATACTTGGTTTCTACTTTTCAATATCCTAAATTAGATTTTGATGAGTTCCAATTTTCATTTTATAATCTAAAACAAGATGCCACTCTTTCTATCATTGGTGAGCAATCGCCCTCTAAAATAATTCAAAAAATAAATGCTGTTATTTTTAAGGATTACGGATTTCGTCTGACAAATAAAGAAAGAATGTCAATCGAAAATTTCTATATTAATGAGTTGTTTATCCAAAAGAAAACGGAGGTCGTTACAATGAATATGTTGTTCGCTCTCTTGTATTCACAACTAAATTTACCAATCTATTTATTAAAATCACCTAGCGGAAAATGCCTCTTTGGTTTCTTTAAGGGCTACATTGATAAAAACAACAAGGACTTAAAATTACTAACTTATAATGAACTAAAAAAATACATTTATTTATTCATTGACGTGAGTAGATCTGGATCTATTATTGATGTAAAAAGTGTGGAAAAACGCTTCTTAAATAAAGGCAAAAACTCTAATGTTGAATTTTATTTATACCCTTTAAATAATGTGGAAGTTATCATGACTTTGCTTGATGGAATGATTCAATATTATAGGTCTAAAAACAATAAACAATATTATCTCAATGAATTGCGTAAGCTTTATTTGATTTTGAAGGATGCTTCTTAGGGTAGGTGAATAATTGCCAAATTTAACCACCAGATAATAAAACCATGCAATTTAACCAGACAAACATAACCTCGGAATTTAACCATTATATATAGAACCACAAACAAGGCATGCCTTGTCTCTACATTACATCATTTGGTTTGGGATTATCTAAAAATTTTTAAAACGGATTCTGCTTTTAACAAACACTCTTGGTATTCGTTTTTGGCAATTGAATCGTAGGTGATTGCGCCTCCGATTTGTAGGGACAAATATTTTTTTTGTTTATTGTAAATTAAACTTCGGATGACTACGTTAAAATCAAAATTCTGATTTGGATCTATGTAGCCCAATGCGCCAGAATACAATCCTCTTTTGCAAGATTCATATATTTCTATTAGTTCTATTGCTCTTATTTTTGGGCACCCTGTCATCGAGCCCATCGGAAATGCATTTGCTATAATTTCTGTAAATGCAACATCTTCATCTCTTGTTCCAACTATTGTTGAAATCAAATGATTGACGGATTTAAAGGCGTAAACTCCAAAAAGCTCCTCCACTTCTACTGATCCTGTCTGGCAACTTCGCATCAAATCATTTCGCACCAAATCAACAATCATTACATTTTCTGCTTGCTCTTTGGGATCATTTTTCAATTGCTTTTTTAGAATTTCATTTTCAACTGCATCTTCGCTTTTTCTGATAGTCCCTTTTATTGGTTGTGAAATCAGTCTATTTCCTTGCTTTTTTAAAAATCGCTCAGGGCTTGCGCACATCAATGACACTTCCTTAAATTTACAAAATGAAGCAAATGGGCTTTGAGAAAAATTATTTAACCTGATAAAAGCCTCTGGTGCATTTATAATTTCATTTTCAGCATAAAATTCTTGGCAGAAGTTCATTTCATAGACTTCTCCGTTTTCAATTTCTTTCCTAATTGAATTGATCGCTGTTAAATATTCTTTTTGACTGATTCTACTTTTGAGCTGCGGCAAACTACAACTTCTCTCCTCCTCTTCTAGATTTTGATTGAGAACTTGCCTTATCATCTCCAATGCATTTACATCATTAATTAATTCAAAAACAACTTTTCCACTTTTGATTAAAACGACAATTCTGGGTTGAAAGAAATATAAATCTGGTAAACCTATGCCGTCTTTATTTTGTGAGCTTAAATCTGCTGTTTCACTTTTTAAATCATAAGACAAAAAACCAAAAAGCCAATCTTTTTTTGATTGCCAAAAATCACCCAATTGCTCAAAGGCATTTCCTGAAGGTGCATTTAATACGGAAATGGCATCAACTGCCAAAAGACAATCGTAACTTGAATGGCTATCAAACTCATAATTGTTACTATCTAAATAAGAAACTGTTTCAAATTGTTGTGCCCATTGAAAAAGTTTCCTTTTAAATAATTTTACATCATCAGGATATAAATAATATTTTTGTCTGTTCAATATTATTTTTTTTTGTAAAATGCATTTAACCACAGATAACCACAACAGCAATCACAACCACACAGACAAGACATCGCTTTGTCTCTACTGTTAATTTTGTATTTAACCACGCATTTAATCACAGACAAGGCATGCCTTGTCTCTACTGTTTATTTTGTATTTAACCACGCATTTAACCACAGACAAGGCATGCCTTGTCTCTACATTTATATGGATTTAACGCAGGTCATTTTTTCTTGGATGATTTCTTTCCTAATTTTTTTGGTGTGGTTTTCTTTTGGTCAGCCTCTTTCTTTTTATCTGCTTTTTTAGAAACCGCCTTCTTATCATCTGTCTTTGGCAAATTCATCACACGGTCCATGTAAGAAGCGAGATTTTTTGCTGGCAATCGTTTTGCAACAATTTTTTTATTCTTATCTAAAATAAAAATTCTTGGTGTTCCACTTATATCATAATCCTGTCTAAATTTACTGCGATACTTAAAGTCTCGTAAATGCAGCCAATCCGATGGATTTTTTTCCAGATACTTATACCACTTCTCTTCTTCATGTTCTGTAGTGATAGCGATTATTTTTACATCTTTGTATTTAGGATTTTCGCCAAACTCTTTGACTACTGGTGTAGACTTCTTACAATGTCCACAATCTGGATCCCAAAAATATAGTAAGACATAAGGGTCTTCAAAATCATGCAAAGTGTGGTATTTGCCATCTTTGTCCTGCAATCTAAAATTAGGAGCAATTTTGCCTATCAAATTTGGGCGAAATTTTTCTGCTTGATCGGTGATTCTATAAAGTTGGATAGAATCTACCCAAGGAGCTTTGCCTTTTGCATAAAAACTATCCACCATATAAACATAAAGTGCGTCAAAACCCATAATCTTTGACTTACTGTATTTGTTTAAAAAATGAGCCATTAAAAATTTATGTACTTCTGGATTGCGTTCTGTCAATACCATCAACTTGTTCATTTCATTCTTTAAAGTATCCACAATTTGTGGCAACATTTTATCCAAATAAAAATCTACTTTCTTCTCGATTATCGGCGTTCGTGCAAAGTTTTTATCATTCCAGTCAATATTGTCAAAATAATGCTCTTTAAAATAGTTTGACCGCCAAGTTTTCTCGTTTTCACCATCTGCCAACTTTGGAGCTTCTGGCACTTCCACATCCATAAATGCCTTTAAGTATTTTGTGTAAAATGTATCAGCATATTTTTTGAAATATTTAGCTTGAAATGCTTTTACCTCTGTGTCCAATCCCTGCAACTTTTCGTTTATCTCTTCTCTTTCCTTTTCGGTTTGTGATGAATCTCTCAATGCCACTAATTCATTGGATATTGCTTTTTTGGAGGATAAAAATAAAACGTATTCGTAAAACTGCTCATTCTCTTTTGACCCTTTTATTTCCATCGTATTGATGTAATTGCCAAGAGTGGTTTCAACAGAAAATTTTTGATCTTCTGTCATAAGTAGTTCAAAATAACCGTGTTGTGGCACAATTACAAAGTATATTCCACCTTGCAAAGCTGTATCTCTTTGAAAAACAGCTATTTGATCTTTCACCTTCACTGAATCCTGAATGTATTGTTTGCTTCCGTAATGGTAGCCAAGTTTCAACCATCCCTCATCAAAATCGGTGATTTTTATTTTTATCTCTAACTCATTTTGCCCAAAAGCTGATAGGCAAATTGTGCAAAGAAAAATTATTAATATTGATATTTTGTGCATATTTTACCGATATATTTTATTGTTTTTTTCCGTATCCAACCAGACACCCCAAAGTTTATCATAAGCATGGACTTTTTCCGTTTTGGTATCGTCTGTTACTATCTCATTTCCTTGATTAACCCATTCAAACAAACCACCATATAAATTTGACACGTTCGTATATCCCAAATCTAATAATTGTTCGGATACTTTTTCACTTCTATAGCCTACGGAACAATAAACAATGACTTTTGCATCTTTCGGGATGTCTTTTACTCTTTTGGGAGAGAAATCATCATACCCCACCCATAAGGCATTGTTCATATGGCTTACTTCAAATTCACGTTTCTCTCTAGCATCCAACAAAATTATGTTATTTTTTTCCAAAACCTCTAAATCATCAATCGTGGTTTCCTCTACCGAATGCGAAAGTAAGGTTTTTAGCATTAATCCATAGGATGGATTTTTTACTTTATTTTGTGCGTTGCAGCCAAAAGAAGCTATTGAACAACAAAAAACTATAGTCAATATTAATTTTTTAAACATCATTTTTTGAGATTATAACAACCTAATAATTTATTTATATCTTTTATGTCTTTAGATTCAATTTTTACCACTTCGTTTAAAGAATGCTTCAATTCTGTAGTTGAAAATTGAAAATTGAAAGTTGAAAACGTTCAAACATTCTCGAATCAATATTGAATCATAATCACTTTATTTATTTTGATGACCAAATCTAGTTCCTTTTTTGTATTCAAACCCTTAACTTAAAAACATTGTATCATTAAAGCATTTGAGCATTGAAGCATTATTTATATCTTTGTTCCGCACAACTTCCAAAATTAAACTTCGTTAGCAGATAGTTAGACAAATTTCAAACAAATATTCGTTAGTAATTGTAAAAGAGATGTCATTTAATTACTTTAAAGCTTAGAAATTCATTTATGGAAAATACTATATATCAATTTAGTGCCAATACGCTACAAAACAAGCCTGTTTCTCTTTCAGAATACAAAGATAAGGTGATTCTAATTGTTAATACTGCATCTGAATGTGGATTTACTCCACAATATCAAGGACTGGAAGAATTATATCAAGAATTCAAGGACAAAGGTCTGGTTGTGCTTGGGTTTCCTTCTAATGATTTTGGTGGTCAAGAACCTTTGGAAGGCAAGGAAATTGAGTCTTTTTGCAGCATCAATTATGGTGTGAGCTTTCCGATTTTTGAGAAAACAAAGGTGAAAGGCAAAGAAGCTTCTGATTTGTTTAAGTTTTTGAGTGATAAGAAGCAAAATGGAAATGTTAATATTTCTCCAAAATGGAATTTTCAAAAATATTTAATCAATAAAAATGGAGAGGTTGTGGACTATTTTTTATCAACTACAACTCCTAATTCAGGTAAAATAAAACGCGCCATTGAGAAACTGCTTTAGTAACACAACACATCGCTATGAATGTTCGTCTATTTATTCCTTGTAGTATAGATCTATTTTATCCATCTATTGGCATAAAAACGGTTGAAATATTGGAGAAACTTGGCTGTAATGTTATTTATAACCAAGACCAAACATGTTGTGGTAAGTGGATTGACCATTTTGGTTTAAATGAATTTTCTAGGGATATAAAACAAAAATATATTCACGATCATTTTTCGTCTGACTACCTTGTTTCGCCAGACAATAGTTGTTTACAGCATATCTTTGAAGAACTTGACAATCATCATTGGTCGCCATTGGTGCAAAGTAGAGTGAATCACATTAAGAGTAGAATGTATGAATTGAGTGATTTTTTGGTAAATGTTTTGGAACATGTTCCTGATACATCAAATATCATAGGTAAAGTAGCAATAAATGATAATTGGAATCATATTCTAAAAAGAAGAACTTCAGAAGCTTTGGTTAAAATTTTCAACGCAAATCCTAGTTCTAAAATAGATGCGTTTCATATTTCTGATACTCATTTCAATTATGTCAATACTATACAATCTTTGTTTTGGCCGAAAATAACACAGAGGATTTTGGGTAATTTTCAGGAAAATCTGCAATCTGATTATGATGCTCAATATTTTATAGATGCTGATATTGTAAGTGTCAATTATTTTAGGAAATACATCGCTCAAAATAATTTAGAATTGAAGGTGTTGCATCCTACGGATTTGTTTGGTTGAAATTTATATTGAACAACATTGACGTATTTTGCAATGATGTATTTTAATCACTTTATATTTAAACCACGCAATAAATAACGGAACATTCGTTAAGGCTATCCTTGCACTTACGTTTAGCAGCTATTGACATTTTGAACTTTGTTCGATGTATACTTTTGATTTAGATGCAAATTATTCCTGCTGCAAGTTTATAATACCACTCTTCATATTCAACACCAAGAGAGACGGAAATGTAGACATGATTGGCTTCTGAAATTATATTATTATTTGAATTGTATTTTGAGTTAAATATGGTATCTGTTATTGGAAGGTCGTATTGATTCTCTTTATATATAAACTTTATTCTGATCTAATTCTTACCAAATTCATTATTCTGGTAGACTTCAGGATTAACAGCTTTTATTAAAACAAGGGAGTAACTTACATCTTTTATTTTCTCTTTCGGTACAGCTTTTCCTCTATTCGTGAATATTGTATCTCTACTCGTTTCTATAAGAACATCTAAATTGGTACTCTTATGACTAATTCTGGAAATACGCTTTAGTGAATTCCTTTTGAATTTTACATTTTCACTTTGATATCCTTCAGGGCATTCTTCGGTAATTTTGATTTTATAAACATCCAATAAGTGCATTTCTCCTGCAATATTTTCGGGAACAGCACCATGAACATATTCAGTAACAGGTCTAATCCACTTTGGCCTGTTTCCCTTTTCCACTATAGAGAAACTACCAGTATTATTTTTAGTTACTTCTATTCCTGCAACGCACCTTTCCCTAAACTTTTTTGAATTGGCTAAACAGATGAAATATTTCTTCATTTTAGGTGAGTTACGCTAACATTAGGATTAACTTCTTTTAGATATTCAGCTAGTAGTCTTCTATGACATTTATCTACGTCATGTTCACTACAAAGAAGACAATTCTGATGTAATTTTTCAATATCAACCTTTTTATTAATTTTTCTTATATCTAACAAATTCAAATACTCTATCTCGTATTCATCCCAAGACATTTCTTTTTTACGATATTTAGATAATAATTCCTTGGTTGGTGCAAAATCAATATTGTGGAAGTAACTTATATCAGCAATTTCTTTGGCAAAGAACTTTAAATCATCAGCTTTTGCATAACCAGAAAGTTGAGAGGTATTATTTACTCTGGTATCTATAATCTTTTCGACTTTATTTGATGAAAGTAAATTAAAAAACTTTTGAGCATTTTTTTTTGTAAACCCAATTGTATACAACTCTATCATTATGTCTGGTTTTGATGATTAAATTTTTTCGACTGCCATCCAATTTCTTTATTGTGTAATTGGTATGCTATCTCTAATTGATTTTCTATGGTAATTGACGAATCAAATAGAGATTGCTGTGGGAGCTTATTTTTAAATTTTTGCATAAGTTTCTTCTCTAATTCTTCGTTTGAAACTACGGTTTTATTTTTCAGAATATGATTGACTTTTATGTCAATGCCTTCCAAGTATTCTGATATCATAGAAAACCTATGACACTCAAGAGGGTTTCCTTCTGAGCACATTAATGATATTCTGTATCCTTTTGAGAGTCCTATATCTACTCTTTCGATTCCATTTTGAAATTGTCTAGTTTTTTGAAATCTCTTGAAATTTACGATCCCATCATTATCAAGAAATTCAAATTTTTCATGCCTTGCCCCAAACTCTTCTCCAAAATGCATGTAGATTATATTGTGTTTCTTTAAAAAATTCTTAAGTGGCTCCTTATTGAATTGAGGATTATATGAACTAGCAGGGGTACTCCTCACATCAATTAAACAGTTAATAGATTGACTTTCAAGAAGTTCAAGAAAGTATTCAATTCTGTGAGTAGAATGTCCTATAGTAAAAATTTCTTTTTGTTTTTCCACAGTTATATTGATTTTTGCATAGAGACAAATTTAAACAGATATAATGGTGATGTCAAACTACTTGTTTGTCGATTTGGCTTCATCTCGTTGAACCACGAGGTAGTCGTGAGGACTCCCTTACGATTGTCGTTAGAATATTTATTCTTCTTCGAAATATAATTGTTTGTCGATTAGATTTCCGTTTTGGTAGGTATATTCTTTGGTTAGGGTTCCGTCGGTATCCCACACCAATACTTTACCATGTAATTGGTCGTAATTGAAATCTCTTTTTGTCCACATTTGACCGTTTTCATACCAAGATTTCCACGCGTTTATCTTTTTTCCATTTTTGTAATGGTATTCATACTTTAATTCGCCACCTTCGTAATACTCTTGGTAAAGTCCGTCGCTGGTTCCATTTACGGTTGTTCCTTCTTGGTATAGATTTCCGTTTCCGTGCCAAATTTTATATGGACCGTTTTTGAATCCGTCTATAAATGTTTCAGAGGTATATGGTTTTCCATTTGCTAATTTCATTAACGCTACACCTGTAAATGGTTTTCCATTGTATAAGGCAAGTCTTTTGCCATCTGCTGTATCTTCATATTTTAAATCCCCTAAGTTGACTTGTGGTTCTGTTGGAAAACGAGGATCAACTTTCATGGTGCTGCCTTTTGCTTTAGATGTTTTAGCTGCAGTTTGGGTTTTGGCTGCATTAGAATTAGCACTGCCGCCTTTTTTATCTTGTTGGCAAGCAACAGTTGACAACATGATCAAAACTGAAAGTATATAGATTAAATTGAGCTTCATTTATCGGATCGTTTTTAATATTTACAAAAGCAACGATTGGGGAAACCGTTCTGACAACAAAAATAAAGCAATTTAAGTGGTGATTCCAAATAATGGATTTTATTTATTGGATTTTTTGTATTTTTTTTGGTCAAATTCGATGGCAACGGTGTAATAAACCCTTAATGGTGTGCCTTTTTCATTGTATCCTGGGTTCCAATTCGGCATATTTTCGATCAATTGTTTTGCAGCGGTACCGCAGCCGTTTTCTAGATCTCTTTTGATGTTTATATTTGAAAGACTTCCATCTTTATTGACTTCAAACTCGATTGTTACAAAACCGTTGGTATTGTTTGCAATTGCATCTTTAGGCATAATCAAATTTTCTTCAATGTATTGATTCAAAGCAGTACCACTTTCTCCAAAAGTTGGGGAATGTTCAACTCTGCGATGCAATCTCTCTGATTCGTCAATTTCTTTAGGATTTAGAGCATCCAATTGAAATTTGATTGGGATGTTGTAATTTACTCTTACGGTTTTCCCATCTTGCATGCCAGGTTTCCAATTTGGCAATGCCTTAATCGTTTTAATAGCAGCCTCTCCGCATCCATTTCCGATGTCTTTCCTTATTGTAACATCTCCTATAGCTCCGTCTTTTTCTACCACAAAAGAAAGAATGACTGTCCCTTCCGTACCTGCATCTTGTGCCGCTTGCGGATAATTTAGATTTGTATAAATATTTTTCACCAAAGCTTCTGGTCCACCTGGAAATTCTGGTAGATTTTCAACTGTTTGATAGATTTTATTATCTTCTTTTGTTGAAGATGTAGGTGTATCTTGAGCTTGTGCGAAAAGTGTAACGAATACAAATAATAAAAAACAAAGATAATTTCTCATACTGGACTAATTTAATCTAAAATTCGGACTCTGTTTGAATGTAAAGGTTTATTTCTGTTTGAAAAGTTTATTTTTTGGCTCTTGGTCTTTGGCTCTTGTGTTGCCTCATAATATAGGTTGACAGCATTCATTCCTAAAGGCTAAAAGCCAAAATCAACTCTTTTGCCTTGTTTCTGGTTTCAAGATCAGTTTCTTGGTAATCGTCTAGCGTAGGTTTTTTGATGAAAGTTACTGTTTCTAGGCACTTTTCTACTACATCTGACATCTCTAAGAAGCCTATTTTATCTTTTAAAAATGCTGCTACAACTACCTCGTTTGCTGCATTTAAGACGCAAGCAGCATTACCGCCTTTGTTCATTGCAGCATAAGCCAAGTCAAGGTTTTTGAATGTTTTATTATCTGCTTTTTCAAAAGTTAATTGTGGGTAATCTAAGAAATTAAACCGAGGGAAATTTGATTTTATTCTATTTGGATAGGCTAAGGCGTATTGAATGGGTAGTTTCATATCGGGTAATCCCATCTGGGCTTTCATTGATCCATCTTGAAACTGTACAAGGGAATGGATGATTGATTGTGGATGTACAATCACATCAATTTGCTCAGGTTTTAGGTTAAATAACCATTTGGCTTCGATGACCTCCAAACCTTTGTTCATTAGGCTGGCTGAATCGATGGTAATTTTTGCTCCCATCTCCCAGTTTGGATGTTTGAGAGCTTGCTCCTTTTTTACATTGACCAATTTTTCTTTTGACCAACCACGAAAAGGACCTCCAGAGGCAGTTAAGTAAATTTTTTCGATGGGATTTTCCCATTCACCTGCAAGGCATTGAAAAATGGCAGAATGTTCAGAGTCAACGGGATAAATGTTTACTCCTTCCTTTTTAGCTAATTCTGTAATCAATGCACCCGCAACGACCAAGGTTTCTTTGTTGGCTAAAGCGATTGCTTTTTTTGCTTTAATTGCCTTGATGGTCGGTTTTAAGCCCGCATATCCAACCAAAGCAGTTAAGACGGTGTCTACGTTATCATTTTCAACAACTTGCTCTAGGGCTTCTTGACCAGCATAGACTTTAATGTCATTGTCAAACAGTGCATCTTTTACCTTACGGTATTGATTATCATCACAAATAACCACACAATTTGGATTGAATTTGAGTGCTTGTTGAATTAATAAATCAGCATTTTTGTTAGCGGTTAACACTTCAACTGAAAATTTATCTGTATTTTGCTCTATTACTTGAAGTGTTTGGGTTCCTATTGAGCCTGTAGAACCTAAAATGGCGATCTTTGTTTTATCCAAAATTTGCACTGATTATTTTAACAAATTGGTAAAAATAATGATCTTTTTTTAGAAATGGAAAAGGATACGATAAATCTAGAGATTGAGAAGTCAATTACTGTCTGAAAGAAAAAGAAAATGCTTGTCCCGTAAGAAGACAAGCATTTCTCAAAGCAGTAACACTAAATTGGAATTTAGTGAGGATGGGTTCTAATTTTTATTGCAGAATTGCGGCGTTTCTTCCATTGTTAGATTGCCGTAGTTAGTAAAATATTAGATATTTTTTTTTATAATAAATCATTATTTTCAGGTTAAGTAACGAAAAAACAATAACTTCACGATTTGGATCGAAACGTCGAACCGGGCTTCTTTTCTCCTTATTGATCCTTAGAAAAATAGTTCCGTATCCTGCTACCGAACGTTGGACTGGCAGATTTTTCTTAAAAAAAAGAATAAAATAACTCTGGTCCGACATTCGGTCGAAATAGTGAACTTATTAATTCATCGTTACTAACGTACATTAAAACTCGCATCTCTTTCAATATTATTTTTGTTTATGAACACAAATTAAATAATCTTATTTTTATTCAACGAAATTCGACTTGTTCATAACTTGTTCATATCTTTATTGTTTATTGTTCATTACTAATTTTATGTCAAGTACAGATAAACAATTTACAGAATTAAAGAATTCAATTCTGAAAAGTCCACAGCTCAGGCAAATCGGTTTTTTTCCAGATCAAGTAAAAGATTGGAAACAAAACGATTTCGCACTTCTATCTAATACTATAGCCAAAAGGTTAGGTGAAACGAATAAAATTCCGCAATCGTTAAAAAATAGCAATGGAACAACTATTTCTGTAAGTACACTTGAGAGAATTTTTAAACATGGCTACAGTTTAACGGTTCCCATAGAAGCAAGAAAAATTAAAACACTGAATAAATTATGCTGGTTTTTAGGATATAAATCTTGGGAGGCATTCATTGAAAAAAACAATACAACAGCTAATACGTTAAACAATTCAAATTTAATTGAAAATATTGATATCTTTATGACCCAAGCATTGCAAGCAGAATTTGATGCTTATTTAAGATTACCTAAGATTGAAACAGAGCATTTGTTAAAATACTTTCTTGAAACGGGACCCGCTTATAAAAGAATATACCATGTTTTAAATTTACATATCTCTAAAAACTGGACACTTAGCACCAATCACAACCCATCATATTTTGAAGTTTTACAACATGAAATAAGCTCTCAATCTGAGGACTTAATAGAGATAAAAACGCGTGAGTATTGGTATCTAAGATGGCATGAATCTAAACGTCCTGAACGAGATGCATTAATTTATGACAAACTAAATGAACAATATTATAGAATTGAAAAGAAAAATGGGCTTTGGAAAATCAGCATAAATTTCTATGGTAGCAGTTTATTGAAGTAAAAAATTAAAGATTCAGATATTTACCAGGGTCATTGTCCATAATTTTTATTTTCCTAATTTTCTCCATATCAGTTAATTCCCGATTTAGTCTTTGAAAATTACAAACCATTTCTGCATTTTCATTTACAGAAATCTCTCCACCAAGATCAATAATGAAATCATTTAACACTTTTTCAACTGTTTTTTCATCTAATTTCTCTTCGGTGCTTCTCCAATCATTTGCCGTTTCAGTTAGTTCTGCCAATGAGATGTATTCTTTGTGCTTTCTAAAAATCACCTTCATTAACCGTTTTCGGATATTTTGAATATGTTGCTCTCTTTGTTTTCTTTTAATATAAATGCTTCTGATAAAAGGAATTAGAAAGAAGGAAAGTGAATATATAAATGGAAAATACCCAGCAGCAAATTGGGCTAAAAAGCCTGAAAATGCCCCTAAACCAACGTCAGCAGTGAATAAAGAACTAATCACAAATGCAGAAACTGCCAAATTGAAAATATTCATCCCAATAATCTGCAAATTTCTAGTTTTGCTATTGCCAGTTAATTCATATTCAGGCTCATATTCATCCCAAAAAAATTCAATTGGATATTCTTTTTTGTCATCGTTAGTAGACCTCAATAGCTCGTCAAATTCGCCAAAAAGCGTCCCATTGTCATTTATTTCTGCCTGTCCATCAAATTCGACAATGCAATTGGTCGTGAAATCTTCTGCCTCTTCTCTGGTCCAACCAGCTAAAGCTTGCACTTCTGAAATTGAGATGATTCCTTTGGTTTGTTTTAAATAACTAGCCACTTCTTTTTGATTTCTCAGAGGATTTAGCTCTACTCTTGGTGGACCTAAAACAAAATCATAAATGGAAGCGATGAAACTTTTCTCTTTAAGTCTCTTATTTTTGGGATTCTCCCCTGCTATTTCTTTATATTCCTTTTGTGGCCAGTGTGTTTTTCTTGGTTCGTAATGCTCATATGGATATCCCCAAGGATCACGGGGTTTATATCTTTGTACATAATGTGTGTTGTATCTAAAGATCGAACTAAACATTTTGCCCACTAATGCAACCAGGTTGCCGCCACCGCCTCTTTTGCTATCTTTGGAACCAGACATTGCAGCAACGAGCAAAATGACTATCAATACAACAAAGAATATAAAGTAAACAATTAAAAACATGGAAATCAATACTTTATAAAATAATTTAAAAGCTCTCCATAACAAGACGCCCCACTCTGCTCTTTTCTCTGCCCAAGACTTTGCTCCGTGCCTGGTTAATCTTTTTCCAAAATTATAGATCAAATCTCCGTTTTCTGTAACGTTGATTCGTCCTTTATAAGTGCCGAGTACCTCCTTCAGCCCATATTTTGCTTCAAGCATTGGCAAGCCCGTTGAAGTTGCTATATCGCCAAGTGTATATGAACCAGCGTTCTTTTTAATCTGATTTTCAATCAGTTTCGCATTTTCACTAAGAGGGTTCATTTTTTGAGTTATGAGTTATGAATTATGAGTTATGAATTTTTCTGGTATAAAACCACCTGTTGCTTTTTTGGGTTAAAACCACCTGTTGTTTATGACACCTTTTGGTTATTAATTATGGGTTATGAAATTTTGATATTTTAGAATAAGTTTGGTAAAATTTAGGTAAATATATAACTCAAGTTTGGTAAGTCTAAATAAATAGCACAAAACAATGCTTTTGTGGAAAGGGAAGTGCGGAGGATGAATTGGCGACGGAGGACCTAAATTGGCGAAACTACGCCCGATGCGAGTGGAAATGTATGGAATGAATTGAAACGGATGATTGGGGAAAATTTTGCCACGCAGCCCGCTTTACAGACATTGCATGCAACGTCTCTACGCAACGGCCAAAACCAGTTTCAATTCATTCCATGCATTGTAGCGGGCAGCGGGGAGACTACTTGATTGGAAATAATATGTTCCGTCCAAATCAATTACGAATTACGAAATTATAAATTTCACAGGTAACTTATAACTACTATGGATTTGCATAAATATAAACGATATATAAACGCAAAATTGGCATTTCATCATCAAATTTACAAGATGGCGTACATCAGCAGTTATTTTTACGCAGGTACTATAAAAGGCGGATCACACAGATGCCAAGTTAAATCCGTGTTTGAAAACCACTAGCTATAAGTCGATAATTGATTTGTTTCTATCTTTGTGATTTTTTAAAATTCTATTTCAACGATGCTCACTTTTGAACGATTGAAGTACCAAGTATCAAAATCTGTTACTTGAATGATTCCGTCTAGGTTTCCATCAGCAAAGTCGTAAGTATTTAAAACTGCAGGCGTAAGAGACCACAAATCGAAGTCTAGATTTTGCACATCGCCATCTACATCATAATCTCCTGAATACATCATTGCTTTACCGTCGATAGAAAGTTTCATTTGATTGCTTCCAAAAGCCTTTGCAACCGCATTGGTAAAATCATATGATACGTTACCAGAAGCACATTGTGGATCGTTTGTTAAAACATCCATATGGTTTCTGTGTCTTACGCAGTAATAATAATCACTGCCGCTAGTTAGCGTAGTAAAATCAATAGGCGAAACTCCGTCTGTTGCTACAATTTTACCATTGCTTAAAAGAATTCCAGCTTTGGTTTCTACTGTTGTAGTTGTTCTGACACCTGTTGTGGAAGGATTTCCGCTTCTAGCTTCTACAAGTACCCAATCAACCATATTTGAAGGTATTGTTGTCAATGATTCTGAACCTGTATAATTATAAGGAGCAGCATTGTACGGATGCTGTAAAGGCAATACATTGGTCAAGAATGTATTCATTGCATTTCCTCCAGCGTATGAACCTTCTAACATAATTTTCAGGTCTACAGAAACAGTACCGCCACCTCCAGAATTTCCATTTGGATCACCCAAAACAAACAGTCCTTCATATTGATCTGTAGCAAGAATATTTCCTGATGGTAAATAAGGATAAACCCCCCAACAACCATCAAATCCATTTCCACTAGAAGGCGAAGTATCATAAAAATCTACTTGCATCATATTGTAAGGGTTTGTTATATCTACCACAGTAACTCCATCAGTATAGTAAGAGTTTACCAAATAATTCCCAAATACAAAAGTATTATGCGGAATTGCTCCATTACTTACTGAAGAAAAATAAGTATCTACCAAAAACATATCTGAAGGATCAGAAACATCAAAGGCTGCTATGCATCCACCGCTAGTTTCATCTGTGGTAAACATAAACTGATTGTCATCTGATAACCAAACATTGTGAGCTGCATTATGTGGGGTTGTAATTTGACCTAGAAGAATTTCATTGTCCTTATCTGCAATATCCAGTACCCTTACCCTTCCTTGTCCAATCTCTGCATTCCACATTGTATCACCTCGAACGAATAAATCATGGACATATGCATCTGTATATTGCCCTACAACTGGAGGATTGATTGGACTGACATTTAAGTCTAAATAAAATAGTCCATCATCAGCACCACAGATGTAAGCAATGCCGTTTTCATCAATAAAAATATTGTGGGCATCACTTAGATTAATATTGGAGCCGTTGTATTGCCCAGTACTCCAAGTATAAGTTTGGATATTTCCAGGCAGCCCACTTAAATCTACAATTAGCAAGCCATTACTATTTCCACTTTCATTGACCACATATGCGTAATCATTCCAAGTTTTGACGTCTCGCCAAATGGTATTGGGTCCATTTACAAAATGTAACTCTGTAGGATTTGTTGGATCGGTTACATCAACGATGGAAAAACCGTCATTTACTCCAACAAGCGCATATTCTTGCCCGCAGGATTCATATCCCCAAACGTCAGATAAATCGCTGTTTCCGTAAGATAGCTGACCTAAAAAGTCTACTTGCGGAGCTTGCGCAGAGAGCATATTGCATAACAGAAATGCTATGCATGTAAGTACAATATTATTGTTCATATTTTAAGCTTAAGTTGATTACGTTGCGTAGATACGAAATTATGCTGATTTTACGTTTTTTTTTCAAGATGAAAACCTTCATTGTCAGTAAATATGCAAACAATTAGTTATGTTCTTCCACTGTCTAAATAATGTAATACTAAGATGGATTACATCCATCCCTATCTGGCAACCTTTCAGGACTTCTATCAAGATGGCGTGTACTTAATCAACTGCGAAGCGGTAGATGGTTTGAGAGGTATACGTCTCAGATGGATTGAGGAGGGTTGAAGGAAAACGAGGATGATTGGGGCTGTCTGGAAAATGCTGTGGTTCTAAACACAATCCAAAATGTGTATGATACGGAATATGCTCTTTGCCATTGAAACCATTTAAACCATTTCCTGTGTAAAATTGCAAAGCAGGTTCCGTGCTAAACACTTCCATTTTTCGTCCTGAATCAAGACTTTTGACTTCTGCCATTTTGATGAGTTCTTTAGATTCGTTATTAAAATTATAACAGTGATCGTAGCCAAAATAACTTTTAGCGCTTTCGTCAAACTCTTCTAATTTTTCTAGTAAAATTGTTGCTTTCTCTAAATCAAGATAAGTGTTTTTTGTTTGGATAAAATTCCCTGTTGGTATAAACGCTTCATTGGTTTCAAGATATTGTTTTGAATGGATTTGAACAGAGTGATTCAAGATGTCTCTTTTTGCATTTCCATTTAAATTAAAAGTAGGATGATTTGTCAGGTTAATGATGGTTGTTTTATCTGTATTTGCTTTGTAATCTACAATTAGTTCATTTTTATTGTTTAATAAATATTCTACTGTTACTGTGAGGTTTCCTGGATAGCCTTCTTCGCCTTCAGGACTCAAATATTTCAATAAAACCCTTGTCTCATCAGAACGTTTTTCCATTTCCAAAACCTCCCAGACTTGACGATCAAATCCCATTTTTCCTCCGTGGAGATGGTGCTTATCATTATTTATTTGCAATTGAGTATTTACTCCATTTATATCTAACTTTCCATTATTTATTCTATTGGCACAACGTCCTATTACACCACTGAGATAAGGATGTTTTATGTAATCTTGCACATTGTCAAAACCTAGCACAATATCTTCCACTTTCCCGTTTTTATCAGGCATTTTTATGGCTTGAATGATGCCTCCTAGATTTAATATAGAAATCTGTACAAACTGATTTTCCAGTGTGTATTTTTCTATCTCTTGAGCGTTGTGAGTTCCAAATTTTGCTTTGTGCATTTGTATGATTTCTTCGTGGTGGATTTTATCCTAATCAGCTAGAGACGTTGCATGCAACGTCTGTACGGGTTCTTCGTGGTGGGTTTTCACCTAATCTTCTGAGACGTTGCATGCAACGTCTGCACACCTTCCCTAATCATCTTTGCATTCTCGCATTCTCGCATTCTCACGTTCTCGCATTCTCGCATTCTTGCATTCTCGCATTCTCGCATTCTCGCATTCTTGCATTCTTGCATTCTTGCATTCTTGCATTGGCTACGGAATTTGTTCGACGATCACAAAGTTGCTTGAAAAGCTTACATTACTTGGTGCGTTTAGGATATTAAAAAATACTAGATTTACATCGTTGTTTTGTCCTTGGTAAATGACCTTTCCATCCATATTTAAATCTTGATTGGAATAACCTGGCAGAATAAAATTGACGGAAGCTGTTGGATTACTTGGGTCTTGCAATACTTTGAAAAAAACCTCATTTGGCTCGTTGTTGGCTCCTTGGTAAGTTATAGTTGAATTTGCTGTTGAATTACCCGCCCATAGCGCTCGTTTATTACTACCTGTAACCACTTGTGCATATTCACCATAATTACCTATATTAATGTCTGTAAAGTCAATAGAAATATTGGAACTGCCAGAAAAAGAAAAAGGAGTTTGATTCATCACTCCTAAATGATTTCTATGTCTTATAGCGATGTGATATTGACCGTCTGGAACGTTAAATTCAATATTAGAACCACCACTTGCATTGACGATGATTCCATCTTTTTTAAGTAAAGCTGATTGAGTTGCCACTACTGCAAAATCAGTAGCTCGTCTCAATTCTAGGAATACCCAATCTACAATTGCTGAATTCCCTAATGCATTTATTACTGTCGGGCTTGTCGTTTCTCCACCACCAGTTATGTGATTAAACTGTGGAAGATTGGTGTATGGTTCAGAAAGAGGGATTAGTCCAGCTACACCCAGATCATTTTTCATATAAGGAATACCAGTTGCATTGTCCACCAAAGAGCCTTGTAAATATACTTTTAAATTAAGACGATTAACATTTCCAGCTGTAGCTTGTTCTCCCACGCAATTACATCCTTCATCAATAAATAGATCGTTGATTGTGTTTGAATCTCCATCGTTACAGCCTGTTCCAATAAGTGAAATGCCTTGTCCAACTTGGGTTGCATCTCCCAAAACAAACAGCCCTTCATTTATATCTGAAGCTAAAATATTTCCTGAAGGCAAATAGGGATAAACACCCCAACATCCACTATATCCATCTCCAAATTCAGGAGTTGTATCGAATTCATTTACTTGCACCATTGCAGAAGGGTTTGAAATATCAACAACTGTCACTCCATCTTTATAGTATGAATTGACCAGATAATTGTCTTTTACAAAAGTATTGTGCGGAATTGAGCCAGAACTAGGATTGGAAAAATAACTTCCGACTTGAAACATGTTTGTTGGATCTTCTACATTGAATGCGGCTATGTACCCACCAGATGTTTCGTCAGTGGTAAACATAAATTTACTATCATCAGATAGCCAAACATTGTGAGCAGCAGCTTGAGGCGTATTGATAAATCCTAGTGGAATTTCATTTTCTTTATCGGTGATGTCAAAAGCAACTATTCTTCCTGCATAAAATTCTGCGGTCCACATAATATTGTCTCGAACAAACAGATCGTGAACGTAATTAGCATCATATTTACCAACTATTGGCGGATTGATTGGATCAACATTTAAATCTAAATAAAATACGCCAGGAGTAAGATCTGCACCACATAAATAAGCAATTCCATTTTCATCAATAAAAATATTGTGTGCAGTACTTAGGGAAAACGTTGAACCATTGTAAAGCCCTGATGTCCAACTGTAGGTATTGACACTAAAAGGCAAATCGCTCATATCAATTATAGTCAAACCACCTGAGCCTTCATTAACAATATAGGCATAATCATTCCAAGTTTTCATATCTCTCCAACTTGTATAAGCACCAGGTTCGAAAAATAGCTCTACGGGATTCGTTGGGTCTGTTACATCCACAATGGATACACCATCTCTAACACCAACTATGGCATATTCTTTTCCACATTTTTCAAATCCCCAGACATCAGAAAGTTTTTCGCTATAGGATAATTGCCCTAACAAATCTATTTTAGGGGCTTGAGCAAACATTAAAGTAACATTTATATAAATTATTATAATTAAGACTAGACGCATTGTAAGTAAGTTTAAATTGAATAATAACGGGCAGAATAATTCCAAAGGATTTTTGTTCAGCTTCTTTTATGAGTAAGGAGTTGTTAGTTCTATGATTTGGTGTGTTGTGTGTGGTATTTATCCTTATACGAGATAAATAGAAATAGGATTGTGTGTAAATAAACTGGTTATTGTCAAATATAACAGTTAATGCCCAAATATAACTTATTTTTTGAAAATCATAGCAATTAAGTTGAGTTGGAGTTGGTATTTTATATAAGAACTTTTTCCAATTAAGGGTTTTAGTAAAACAATAACTTCATCATTTTGATGGCTTCATTTGCCCTTATTTTCCTTTGAAAAACACTTCCGTAGCCATGCTATGCAAGGGTTTTTCAAAAAAAAATAAGAACAAAATAAGCTCATCATAATGATGAACTTATTATTTCATCGTTACTTATAATCTAAAAAGGGTTGCACTTAAAAAATAAGTACAACCCTTTAGAAATCTTAAACTTTTCTAACTATCGTCTTAATTCAACGAAGCCAGTTTTTGCGATTTTATGAACGCCATTGGTCAAAATCAGAGTATAGTAGTAAGCCCCCTCTGGCATTGCCACTCCACTGCTTAGAACTTGTCCATTCCAATAAAATCCATTTTCGATTTCTGTTTCTCTATAAACTAATTTTCCATTTTGTGTAAATATCATTATCTCAGAATGATCAGGAACAAATTCTAAATTATTCAATCCTGAAATTTCAAACAAATCATTTACTCCATCACCATTTGGTGTAAATACATTAGGAATACTAAGTTTTACATTAAAGTCATTATCAGCTAAAGTATTTTCAGGGCTTACTCTATCAGAAGATCTAGTTAAGCCTTCAATACCGTCACAAATACCGATTGTTACGGTTGCTGTTGTTTCTATACAATTTCCAGCTTCATTACAAGCTGTAATAAATACTTCGTCAGAAGTTCCAAAACCGAAGTTTGGTAATGGTGTGTAACGAATGCAGGTTTCAGAAATAACAATGATTGCTCCTTCTAAAGCTGATGTTGCATCTGTAATTGTATATCCATTTAGATCTGCAAGATCAGAGCATATTACAACTGGCTCTAACACACCAGTACAAACTTCGATTGCTTCTTCTGTAATGGTTGGCTCTTCTTCTTCGATTATCTCTCCGTCCTCCTCAGAAGCACAAGCAATTGTTAATTCAGGATATTCTTGTACACACCCTGCAATTTCACCTGCAAGACCTATAATTCTAATACTGTAAGTTCCTGCACAAAGCTCATTGAAGGTTTCATTAGGTTCTTTTGTTGCATTTATTTCAATAAGTTGTCCAGCAAAATTAGCTGCATCGTAAAACTCAATCAACCATTGATTTTCTCCATTAACATAAATTGAATTATCAATGTCTAAGAAAATTTGACCATTACAATAATCTTCATCGCAATCAGTATTAATGTATGCATTTCCTAAATGACAAGGACCTGTTGGATTTCCTGGAATGGTATCCAAAACAATGATTTCCTCTTCAACTGGTATATTATTTTCGTCTAACTCTTCTTGCTCTTCAGGAGTACAGTTAGTATTAATAACAATACCGTTAATGTCTTGTACACATCCTTCTACATCGCCAGCTAAACCAACTATTTTCACGTCATAAGAACCTTGACACAATCCTTTTAAAGCTCCAGCAGGGTTTCTTGTTGCATTTATTTCTATTAAGTTACCATCTTGGTATAATTCAACTATCCATTGGTTAGTACCATTTACTATGCTCTCATTAGGTGATAAAATAATTCTACCTAAACAAGCACCACAATCTGTAGAAATAGTTGAATAAGCCACTTGACATGGTCCTTCTTCAAAATCAACTACATCTCCTTCAAATACAGTTCCAGAAGGAGGATCGACAGGAATGGCTGGGCAATCACGTTCAAGATTAATATCTGTTACTTCTACAACACAATCTATTACTGAACCTTCAGTCCCTGTAACTCTAAAGCTATATATTCCAGAACACAATTTCTTAAATTGAACTGGTGGATATTTTGAGTAATCAGCACTTATAGGATCACCAGATAAATCAGCCGTACCAAATAATTCTACATACCATTGGTTTTCGCCATCAACTAATTCCTCTTCAAAGGTTACTTTAATTTTGCCTGTACAAATTGGACCACATTTAGTTGCTCTAGCTGTATATAAAACGCCACAGTCAGAGTCAGTAGTTGTTGGAACATCTTCACATTTACCATTGTCGCAGGTTGCTTCAGGATCGTAATTGACTGCATTTATATCTGTACATCCGTAAATAACATTACAAGGTTGTGGACAAGTTAAAGTACCAAAATCACAAGTATTATTGTCTACTTCTGCTTCTGGGTTGTAGTTACAAGCTGTTGGGCTTGTACAACCAGAAACAATTGTTACTGTAAAGCAAGATCCATCTTCACAATTTGCAAATGGATTGTAATTCGTTGCTTCTGGATCAGTACAGCCTTCAATTGCAACACAAGGATCAGGACAATTTTCTATACCATAAGTACAAGTACCATTGTCTTCTAATGCATTTGGATTGAAGTTACAAGCTGTAGGATCTGTACATCCACCTGTACCAAAAATACAAGTTAAATCCTCACAAGTTGCTGCTGGATCATAATTAGCAGCATCAGGATTTGTACAACCAAAGATGGCGTTACAAGGATCTGAACAAGCTGGATTTCCATAGTCACAAGAACCGTCATCATCTGTCGCTTCTGGATTGTAGTTACAAGCATTGACATCAGTACATCCACCTGTTACAAAAAGACAATTTCCATCATCACAGTTTACTTCTGGATTATAATTAATAGCTTCAGGATTTGTACATCCTAAAATTACATTGCAACGATCTGGACAAGCTGGATTTCCTAAATCACAAGAACCATCATCTTCTGTTGCTTCTGGATTGTAGTTACAAGCTTCAGCAAATGTACAACCTGGAATAGTTATAACTAAACATTCCCCTGGAGTGTAATCAAAAACACCTGCGCATTCAGCAACACAAGAATTGGCATAAGTAACGCCATCCACCCCACAAACTGGAGTATAGATTGCTGGGCAAATGCACTCATCTGGACATTCATTTGAAATACTACCTAAATTGGCAACCCAAGCATTTACATTTCCAGAACCCAAAGTAGTTATTTGGTTTCCAACCATTATATCTAAGCTATTTGGAGCCATAAAAGGATCATTACCTTCCATTAATGTTAAGCTGCTCACACAAGATTCAGCATTACAGAAAGTAAACAAGATTTCTTCTTGACCAGCAACATAATCAATTTCTTCAGTACCTAAACTTACAAGACCAATTGAAATATAAGTAAAACCTATATTTTCGATAGGGCTTACAACTGGTGCAAAGGCTGACCATACTCCATTTACACTATTAAAATCTGTAATTTCAAAACTACCATCAGGTACAACCAAAGTAACTTGTGCAGTTGCAGTTAAACCTTGCAGTCCTTCCCAAGTAACACTTGGAATTAAAGATACTTGATAGCATCCGTCTTCTGTTTCTGATATTTGGTAAAGAACTTGTCCTTCAGGCTCAATAATTTCACATTCTTCTTCAGAGGCAACTTCTACTCCTGCACAAGCTGCAAGACAAGCATTACCATACGTATTTCCATCTACTCCACAAACAGGAGCATCAATGTTTGCACATTCGCAAGGAATGATTACTTCTTGAATACAATTGATTTCTATAATTGGACCAACTTGGCAAATACTTGCAAAGTCAATTAATTCTTCATAATCAAACTCAATAACCTGTCCTACTGACAAAGTAAAACTATTTGGTACAATTGCAGGTTCAAGATAAGTTCCGTTACTTAATTCGATAACTAAACCACAACCATCTAAACCAGCTAAATCGATAACTGTTCCTGTTGTTTCGTATTGGCATTCAACCGTGCATTCACCGCTAACCCAACTTACACCAGCACATTCAGCAAAACAAGAGTTATCATAAGTAATGCCATCATCACCACAAACTGGAGCAAATTCTTCTGTACAAATGCAACCACAATCTTCAACATTAAATACAAGAACAACTGTACTTGAAACAAACTGTGGATTAAAAATTGAACCGAAACGTATTGTAATTGTGTCAGGTCCAACATAATTTGGATCTGGTGTATAATGTAAGAAGTCAGCAGCTAATCCACCGTCTCCAAATGTTATTTCTGTTGTTCCGTTATTAGGACCATCAATTGTGTAAGTAACTAAATCTCCTAAAACATAATCATATTCCTCGTTATTACATAAATCAATTTCAGTAACTTGAGGAGCTTGACATTGGTATAAGAATGCAGAAGGTAAATCTAATAAGAAAGCATACTCATCGCAAGTTAAACCAGCAATACCGCCAATGTTACAAAGCAAATTACCAGCTTCATCATATAAAGTTCCAAAGAAATCTGCACAACCTGAATTAATACCAGGTCCAGTTAAAATATAAGAATCATTTCCAGCACAAATCAATCTAACTTCTTGGTTACAAACGCAATCTACACTAATCTCGGTTATCAACTCTCCCAACCAAGGCAAAGCCAAAGCTTCGTCAAAAGTCAAACAAGCATTTCCACCACAAACATTTGTTATACCAGGTCCATTTCCTACCCAAGCATTCATATTTCCTGATCCTAGTGTAGTAATTTGATTGCCTGCATTTAGGTTTTGACTATTTGGCGCTGAAAAAGGATCATCATTTTCCATTAACGTAATACTAGGGGCACAATCACCACTTACACAAATCGTAAATAATTCTGTTTCTTGACCAGCTACATAAGCAATATTTTCTGTTCCTAAACTCGTTAAACCTACATTGATATACTCAAAATTTGAATTTTCTTCAGGATTTGAAACAATGGCAGCAGCTGCCCAAATTCCATTTATGCTTGTAACGTCTTCAACATCAAAACCAGTTCCTTCAAATAAAATCGTTACTTGAGCAGTAGAAGTTATGGCATCATTCCCAGTCCAAGACACATTAGGTGTCAATGAAACTGAATAACAATCATTTTCTAAATCAGCAATGTTAAAAATAACTGCACCACCATTTGTTACAATAGGAGAAGCTGTAACTGTTGCAGAATCATCATCGTCTTCACCAGCAGCATTGTTTGGAGTTGAATCTGCATCTGGTTCATTTAATGCTGTTAAAGCAGCAGCATTTGTAAATTCTCCAGCACTTGGAACATTTACTGTAATTGTTAAAACTTCTGATTGACCACTTGCCAATGCATCTAAACTCCAAATTCCATTTGCTAATGTATAAACACCTTCAGAAATTGTAGAAGATTCATAAACCAAGCCATCAGGTAAAATATCTGTTATTTCTAAACCTGATGCTGTTGCTGTACCAGTATTGCTTACTGTAATTGTAAATGTTACTGATTCGCCTTCTGTTATATTTGCATTGTCAACTTCTGTTGTTACTTCTATATCAACACCTTCAACACAAGATGTATATTCGCAAGAACCGTCTTCTTCAATAGCTTCTGGATTGTAGTTACAAGCTTCAACATCTGTACAGCCTACAATATCAACTTCAAATTCACATGAACCATCATCGCAATTTGCTGTTTCATCGTAATTCAATGCATCTGGATTCGTACAACCAAAGTCACCTGATCTTACTACTGCGATTGAATTTGAAAGTGAGAAACAACCTGTTATGTCGGCTACTTGATCACTTGGGATATCTATTGTTTCATATGCTACTCCCCAAATCAAGCATGTGCCTGGTGGAGCTGCGTCAAAATCAAAATTTGTTTCTGTTGTTGGTCCATCAAGGATTGTTGTAGCTGTTCCATCTGTTACTATATATGCATAGTTTGGACCTGTTGAACCTGAGCCTGTTACATTTACAACATCAGCTATACCGTCGCCAACACATACTTCTGTTGCGTCTGTAGTTGCTATTGTTCCACCTGAAACTATTACACAAGAACCATCGTCTTGAGTCGCTTCTGCATTGTAGTTACAAGCATCTGCATTCGTACATCCTGGAATGATTACTTCAAATTCACATGAACCATCATCGCAATTTGCTGTTTCATCGTAATTCAATGCATCTGGATTCGTACAACCAAAGTCACCTGATCTTACTACTGCGATTGAATTTGAAAGTGAGAAACAACCTGTTATGTCGGCTACTTGATCACTTGGGATATCTATTGTTTCATATGCTACTCCCCAAATCAAGCATGTGCCTGGTGGAGCTGCGTCAAAATCAAAATTTGTTTCTGTTGTTGGTCCATCAAGGATTGTTGTAGCTGTTCCATCTGTTACTATATATGCATAGTTTGGACCTATTGAACCTGAGCCTGTTACATTTACAACATCAGCTATACCGTCGCCAACACATACTTCTGTTGCGTCTGTAGTTGCTATTGTTCCACCTGAAACTGTTACACAAGAACCATCGTCTTGAGTCGCTTCTGCATTGTAGTTACAAGCATCTGCATCTGTACATCCTGGAATGATTACTTCAAATTCACATGAACTGTCATCACAGTTGGCTGTTGCATCGTAATTCAACGCAGTTATATCAGTACAACCCAAAATTGCATTACAAGGGTCTGGGCAACCTTCAACACCTAAATCACAAGTACCATCATCTTCTGTAGCTTCTGAGTTATAGTTACAAGCATCTGCATTTATACAACCTGGAATAACTTCGTATTCGCAAGAACTATCATCACAGATTGCATCTGGATTATAGTTTAATGCTGTAGGATCCGTACAGCCAGCAGCAGAAGGAACAGGCAAACACTCACAAGTAGCTTCTACCCAAGCAGTAATTGCGCCTTGAGCACAATCATTATTACAAGATGTATCATAAGCTTCACAAGTATCATCATCTTCTTCGGCAGTAGCATCATAATTTGGCGCACAAGGATCAGTACAACCAGTAATTGGAGCTGCTATACAAGAATTATCATCACAAGTTGCCAACGGATCATAGTTATCTGCATTAAAATCAGTACAACCTAAAATTGCGTTACAAGGCTCTGGACAATCTTGATTACCTAAATCACAAGTACCATCATCAACCGTGGCATTTGAATTGTAGTTACAAGCTGTTTCATCTATACAACCTGGAATATCAACCACTCCGCCATCGCAATTGGCATCATTCAAGCTACTAGACCATGCATTTACATTGCCTGAACCTAAGGTCGTTATCTGATTCCCAACATTGATATTCTGAACATTGGGTGGAGAAAATGGATCAGTATCAGACATTAATGTCAAATTACCAGTACATTGACCACTATTGGTAAAATTAAATAATACTTCTTTTTGACCATCAACAAAGTCAATTTCACTAGTTCCTAAACTAGCTAAACCGATAGTCAAATAATCAAATCCTGGATTTTCTTCAGGAGATAAAATAGGCGAATTATACGTCCACAAACCGTTTACATTTTGTAAATCAGTTAGTTCAAAACCACCTGAAGGAACTACTAAAGTTACTTGTGCGGTAGCAGTCAAATTTAAAGGTGGTGCCCATGTAATTGACGGCAAAATACTTACTTCATAGACACCTTCATTTAGAGAAATTTGAAATTCAACTTGGCTATTTGCGTATTGAACACTCATCATTATGAGAGCCAAAACAAGTTGAATTTTGAGTAATTGTTTTATCATTATCGGTTGGTTTATAATATGGAATTTTCCACTAGTTCACAAATCAAGTTAGTTAGCAGCATTATATACATAGAATAAATCAGCACTATAACAGTGAATGCTAAACCTATCTATAAAAAGTACATAAAATTACTATTAGTTGTGAGTGTGTTCGGAGGGGGTGGGTATCAGTAAGATGTTTCACAAATGTATAAACAATTTGCAAGAAAAAAAAAAAAAATTAAAAATATATAACATTACTATATTTATTCATATAAAAAAAAAGATCGTTTTCTCTTTGAGAATAACGACCTTAAAATAAATTTATATGTATACTTTGCTGATATTTTAAGCAAACTTTTTTTCAAAAAAAATTTAATGACCAAACCTATTACGAATAAAGCTATATAAAAAAATAAGGTCACTTTTCCATCCGAAAAGCGACCTTAAGATAAAATCTATATGTGTGTCAAGTTTGAAATGACATTATCACCTTCTGCTCATGGTATCTGCTCCTTCACTATATAATTTGGAGATAATGTCGTATTTCCAGGATGAGATAAGATGGTAAAAAATATCTCATTCACATCATTACCTGCTCCCTGGAAAATAATGTTACAATTCATATCAACATCTGATGGTCTATAACCAGTTTTGATGAAATTGATTTGTTGCATTGTATTATTGGCATCCGTCAAGATGTCAAAAAATATTTCATTGGGATCATTTAAATCCCCTTGAAAAATTACTGTTTCGTTTTTTGTTACATTTCCACACCACAACGCAGTATGCGTTCCTAAGTTGGCTTGGGCATGATCACCATATGTTTGTGTATTTATATTTGTAAAATCAACTACTACGTCAGTCCCATCAATTGTAATCGGCACTTCTGTCATTACACCTAAATGGTTCCTATGATGAATCGCTACATAATAATCACCTGTTACCTTTACACCTATTGGAGAAATCCCATCTACATCAACAACATCGCCATCTCTTTGCAACAATGCAGGTTGAGCCATTAGTGATTCTGCTAAATTCAATGGATCACGCAAATCAACCAATACCCAGTCAATTATTGCATTTTCCCCAGTTATTCCTAATACATTACTAGAAACAAATGCACTTTCTACACCAGGAAAATTCGGGTCATTTGAATATGGATCATTAAATGGAATTAAACCTTCTAGTCTCAGATCATCATCCATAAGTGAAAGTGGATTTATACTATTTGTTGCACCTTGCAATCTCAGTGTCAACTCAAGAGGACAACTTGCACATATAAAACCTGCATCAATTGTAGAATTAAACTCATTTGGTTCTAAAGAAATAATTTCAGTACATCCATTTATAGGGCTTGCATCATTGTCATCATTAATTCCTTGAGCCGCGCCTGTACCTGTTCCTGTTGAAACAAAATACAAAGCATTATTGACCTCTTCTGCAATAAACTCAACTACATATTCAAAATCAGCATCTAAACCCAAAAAACTGTACTGTCCATTTAGATCAGATACTGTAGTTGCAATTGGATTTTCTTTTTCGGTATCTACTGCTAAATATAAGTTAACTACAATGCCACTTATTCCTCTTTCACCATTGTCTCGTTTTCCATTTTGATTTATATCTAACCAAGTTAGATTGCCTAATCCAGAAGTTAAGGCAATATTAGAATTAGATAACAATGAAGCATTTGCATTTACATCCAATGATATATTAGTATAAACATCAGCATCATTCTCCGTCCCTGCATTTAATTCTAAATAGCTAAAACTTGCATGAATGTCTAAATTATGCAAAAGTGCAATTATTACTAACACCATTATGTTTTTTAAGGACGTGTTTTTCATGTAATTAAATTATTGAAAATTAATGGGAGTTGTTAAAAAGATATGCCTAATCTGATGAATTTGAAAAGTTCAAACTCATTCAGATTTGACACAATATCCTAAAAAATGTAAAAAGGCTAGTAGTGAAGTGGTTGGTGTGTGATACAAATTTAAATCGACATTCAAACGAATGCAATTCCTTGAGGGTATTTCTCAAATAAAAACGATGAAAATTATAACTTCCAAACATCAATAATCAATCCACAATTATGTAAAATCAATTGATTATCAATAATTTATTTAATATAAAAGTACCTTTAAAAGAAATTTCAATGAAAAAAAATAAGATTTATAATTAAGAAATTTTAATCTTTTTTCATTCAAAAAGGATCAAAAAAACCTCTTTTCTACCCTTAAATACTCCCACTAAAACCATTCTAGGGGTTAAAAACTATGTATTAATAGCCACATTTGCGGACTGCTCAAGTATGTTTCATACAATTGAAAACACAATTCGTATGTCTGATAAAGCTATGCTATTTAGAAAGGGAAGCGCGGAGGATGAACTTGGCGACGGAGAGGCTAAATATGCGAAAATACGCCCGATGCGAGTGGAAATGTTTTTACCAAACCAAACACCTACGAGGTTTTAAAAACCTCGTAGGTGTTTGGTTTGGTAAAAACATTGCAGCGGACAGCGGGGAGACTACTCGCTCGAAGATGATACTTGCCGTCCTAATTTTTATTAGAACTTCGAATCAAGTGAATTTACCTAGTGTGCATTTATGAATTATTAACCCAAATTTCAAATCATACGAATTGGGAATTAGATTTTGGATTGCATCAAAGATGAGAAATAGGATGAGCGCTTTAGGCAATGATTGAAGAATTGCAAAGATTTTCTTCTTGGACTTGGCAAGTTTTGTAGTTTTTAAACTCGTTGATTGGTTCAAGATTATCATTGAACCAACGATTTTTTAGGATGTCATTCTCTTTAAAACACACTTCAAATTTTTCATTAGAATGCCCGTACCAACTTACATTTTTAGCATTGGGATGTTCTTCCTCAAATTTGGCAGCTAATTTTTGAGGTATTTTAATTTTCACTTTAAACTTATCTCCAAAAAAATAAGCCATTTTTTTACCCTTCAAACGATGCCCAAAAAAGAAAAAAAGAATTGCAAATATTGTCCCAGTTATCATTGTTGTTTCCCAATTTTTGTTTTACCTCCTTAAGACAGTGAAATAAAATAATGTAGCTAATTTTAAGTTTTTTTATACTTTTCTAAAAAGTACACTCTTATAATATAGGAGTTGCTAATAGTAGATTTCAAGGCTTAAATTCACATTAGAGCGTCTATGTTAAGAGTCGGATAAATTCTAGCATATCAAAGTAATATTGCAAGGATTCATTCTCTACCTTAACGTTGTAAGTAGATGAAAGGTTCAATTAATAAACTACTCTTAGTACACTGTAAAATAAATAACTATACTTTTTGAACATGTCTTTTTGTACTATACTGCATCTCGTACTCAACTTGGTAGCCCTACTATCAGTTTCCGTGCGTTCTTTGTATAGTTCAAAAATACAAAGCTCAAAAAGCACATTTATTTAATTTACAGTGTACTTAGTGAAACGAAATTAATAACTAGCCCCAATTTATCATCATCTTTTTCCGATTTTCGTCCGCACCAGCGGACCGCTCAAAAAAGTAACCTGGTTCGACACTCGATAGCCCTGCTATGCTTAACTTTTTATCCTAGTAAATCAAAAAAACTACACGGTCCAACGATTCGGTAAATTTTGGAGCTACTTATTCATTTCATTTCACTTATACATTTTTAACTCTGAAAGAAATACAACAAACTATTTTTCTCATTTCCCCATATTCTCAAGTATTCCTTATTCTCAAGTATTCAGTCTTCTTAATTACACTTTTGACATATATTTAAAACAAATAGAATCAATTTTAATCAAATAAAGTTTAGTTTTCAATAAGTACATACAAATTAAAATAATGCACAAATTATTGATATAAAATATTTTACACTTTATACTAAGTTAAATTCACTACTCTTCCTTAAATACAGAAGGGTTAGACATCAAATTTTTGTGACATTTTTAAAAATAAGAATCTACCCCAATTATATATGTTTGATCGGACCTTAGTTGAAACTGGGGTTCTCGCTGCTAAGATAGCCAACATTTTTACTTATATTTTCAGCAGATCTAGGGACTCTAAAGGGCTTTTATAGCGGTGAAATAACAGCAACTCTTAGAAAGGAACAATCAAATGATTGTTCCTTTTCTTATTTTATAGCTTGTCGTTAATTAATTAACAAAATGGTTGTAGCCGTCAACTATGTAATTATAAGTTCTGCCTATTCCCTCAAAGTCATTCTCTTCCAATAGATTAACGTTCTCTTCAACTTTTGCGACAAATTCCTCTGTATTTTCCAAAAACCTCTTCAAACTACTATAGTATGATTCAAAATCCATATAATGATGTGCTAATTCTGTTTTGTAGGTGTCTCTTTTTTCATAAAACATATCGACTTCATTTTGAAGAACACCTCTCAATTCATCAATCTTTGCTTTGTTCGCATCGTATTTTTCTACTTCGTAAAGCAATGCACTTAACTGTTTGGACACATTTAAATATTTATTCATTGGAATCAAATACTTTTCGTGCTCGCTTCCTTTAACAGATATTGCGAATATAAACTCAGCTGTTTCGTCCTCTTTTTCAAAAACAGCTCTTCTCAATTCATAAAATCTTTTAGACAAAGCTATTTGTGTTTCAATGTATTCCTTGCCTTTAGCTCCTCCATCTGTTTCATAACCTTTTTCATGCTCATAATCAGAAAATTCTTTTCCAATTGCACTCATTGCAGTCAAAGTACTGTCTATTTTAGTCATGCTGGTTTTGTAAAATTGTTGGTCGGCTGCTGAAAAATGACTAGAAGGTGTGTATATCATTTTGTCCGCTGATTTGCTGTGTTGTTCATACATAAACAGACTCATTTGAATGTAGGTATTTGACTTTCCTTCAACGTATTTGTGAAATCCTTTCTCCATAACACGATCTTCGTAGCTTTTAAGTGATTCCGAATATCTATTTAAGTAATCAGTTACGCTGTTTTGATATTCAATAATGTAACCAATGTTGTCTTTGGTCCAATTGTTTTGTGCAAATGCACCTGTTGTTGCCAATGCAATTATTAGCAAAAGAATCTTTTTCATGTTTTTATTTATAATTTTAAATTAAATGTTTGAATGTGAGAATGCCTGAATGCCTGAATGCTTGAATGCGAGAATGCTTGAATGCTTGAATGCTTGAATGCCTGAATGCTTGAATGCGAGAATGCGAGAATGCGAGAATGCTTGAATGCGAGAATATTTTTGATATTCGAATGCTTTGCATTTTAACATTCTTGCATTCTTGCATTCTTGCATTCTTGCATTCTTGCATTCTTGCATTCTTGCATTCTTGCATTCTTGCATTCTTGCATTAATCCTTAAAGTATTCTATTCCATTTCTGCCGACATAGCCGTCATTTCCGTCGATTCTGACCTTTATTAATTCATTGTCAATAAAGTCGCCTGAGGCATAGTGGATGATTTTGTCGTATTTTGCTGGTGTTATTTCTTTTCCGTCTAATCCAACCAGACCGTATTTCCAACTGGTCTCAAAGGTGGTTTCTATTTCTTTAGCCATTCCGAGAAGACTTTTGTCTTTGGCGAGCATCAATTCTTTAAAAGTGTAGATGGGAATGATGTCCTTACCTGTCTTCATATCTATAAGTGAGCAAGTTGAACGTCCATCAATTAATAACAGATTTCCATTTATGATTTTGGCAGAATTATAGACATCAGAAGGATTGATTAACACTTCACCTTTAGAATTGATAAAAGTGTATTCACTATCTTTTATTAATACGCTTGGGTAATGATCATTGTCTACCCTAAAATGCTCTGCTGATAAATATTTAACTGGGCTTGTCTCTCTTTCTTCAACTACATTGTAATATCCATACAGGTATTTACTATGTGCTGGATAATGTTTCATAACCACAGTATTTCCGTGAGCATAAGAGGTAGAAATTTTATCATACTCAATCGGCAACAATTCTTTTCCTTTAGCATTGAATAAGCCATGTTTACCATCATTATAAACGCTCATTGCGATCACATCTGATGCTACATAATTAGGATCTTTTACAGTTAGGCTTGATTTATATCCAGCATCCACAACTTTCTCTATTCCTTCATAAATACATGGAAGTATTTCATTGCCTTCTGTGTCTACAGCACCAGCTGCATCCTTAACGACTATTGCAAAACCTCCACTAAAGTCTAAAATTCTTTGATAGGTGTCTGGTGCGATTATTTCCTTACCACTTTTGTTTACCACCCCATTTTTACCATCTTTTCTAATGACAAATACATCGTATTCAAGTTTTTTGACAGAGTCGTATTTTCCAAAATCAATAATAACTTCACCCTTAGTATTTATAACTCCAACTTTGGCATCTTTTTTAACTATTGCAAATCCATCATTAAACTGTGCAGATTTGTCAATGCCTTCAAATATTTTTTCACCTTCTGCATTTATAAAACCCTTAGATTTTTTTGTTTCAAAATAGAAAAGGTCTTCGTTTGCATATTTTAAAGTTTCAAAATCAGGTTCAATGATTACTTTGTTTTTAAGAAAAGTCCCTCTTTTCCCTTTTTTCTGCACCAAAAAGTAGTCATTTTCAAGAATAAGGGCTTCTTCATATTTTACATCAATATAAACTTTTCCATCCTTGTCGAGAATCCCATACTTGTCATCATTGTATGCTCTAATAAAACCTGATTCTTTGTCTATTTTAAAACCATCATAAGTTCCTATTGGAATCATTTCTTCGCCTGCCGTATTTAGCAAACCCTTTTCATTATCTTCGCGAATGCTTGCTTGTCCAAACTCATTAAAATCACTCAAGCCAGCATATTTGCCAGTAGGAATAATTTCCTTTCCTGAAAAATCAATTATGCCATATTGACCCGCTGCATTTGTAACATAAAAGACGTTGAAGTTAGGATCTATTTTTATGCTTCTGTATTTATCAGGTGCAATTACAATGGTTCCAGCTGAATTTACATAACCTTCACGCCCATCTTTTTCAAAAATGCCAATGCCATTTTCAAGTGGATGTGTTTTGTCGTATTCACAAGGAACGATTATTTTTTTATCCTTATCGGAGAATCCCCATTTATCGCCATCACGGAATGGGATTAATTCGGGAATGGTTGCACCTGTCTGTGCAAAAATGCTGAGACATAGGAAGCAATTGAGTAATAGTAGTAAGTGGGGTTTCATTGTATGTGTATTTTTTTGATTGCATTAGGAACATAGTTTCAGCTTAGTAACGAAAAAACAATAACTTCCGCATTTGGACCGAAATGTCGGACCAGGCTTCTTTTGTCCTTATTTTCCTTTGAAAAATACTTCCGTAGCCCTGCTACCGAATCGTCGGACCGCGAACGTCGGACCGACAAGGGTTTTTCAAAGAAAAATAAGAAAAAAATAAGTTCGTCTAAATAGTGAAGTTATTATTTCATCGTTACTTAGTACACTGTAAAATAAATAACTATACTTTTTGAACATGTCTTTTTGTACTATACTGCATCTCGTACTCAACTTGGTAGCCCTGCTATCAGTTTCCGTGCGTTCTTTGTATAGTTCAAAAATACAAAGCTCAAAAAGCACATTTATTTAATTTACAGTGTACTTAGACGTGCAAACTGCCCGTCCTAACCTGATCTTCATACGGTCAAGTTTTCGTCTCTGTTTTTCAATAATTAAGTTGAGAACAGGCTGCCTCGGTGTTGAGTATTCAGACTATCCCCATCCCTAAAGTAGAAGGGTTTGTCAGCGAAAGAATTCTAATCCTAAATTTATAAATGTATTTCTTATACCTATTCATCGCAAAATTAGCAATTTTTATGGTAAAAGGAAGCATGGAGAGTGAATTTTGCGACAAAAGAATGCGGTCTTAAACACAAAAAGCCCCAAGCGCGTCGCGCTTGGGGCTTTAAATCATTTATTTAATCTTATCACTATTAGTCTTTAACAAATCTTACAACTTGTTTTTCTTCACCATCAAAAATAGATAAGAAGTAAGTACCAATAGCTAAGTCTGTCAATTCAATATTGATGTTGTTTTGACCAGCTTCTGTTTCACCGTAAACAGATCTTACCAATTTACCTGTTATATCAAACAAGTCAACTTGGTAGTTTGTGCTAAATTCAGCATCAAATGATATGTTGATGAAATCATTTGCAGGAATTGGCGAAATAGCTATGATGTCAATATTGTTACGAGTTCTTGAAATTGTTACCACATCAGAAGCATTAGATTTTTCTCCTGTTTGGTTCATTTCAATTAATCTGTAGTAACTAACACGGTCATTAGCGTTTGCATCTAAGAAATTGTAGCTGTTACTAACACTAGAATTACCTTGTGCTTTTACTGTTCCTATTTCTTCGAAATCAGTTCCGTTTAATGATTTTTCAACAATGTACATATCTGCATTCATTTCAGTTGCAGTAGTCCAGTTTAAATGGTTGCCACTTTCAGAAGCATAGCCATTAAAGTCAACTAATTCAACAGCCGTTGTAATACAATCAATTATAGATTGGCTAATTGTTTTATTACAGCCCAAATCAGATGTTGCTGAAATTGTATAAGAGAATCCTTCATTTCCAGCAGTCACAAATGGTACAGACTGGAAGAAAGGTTGTGTTACCACAAACGATTCACCTGAATCATTGTCAGTTACAAGATAAGAACCATTGTCACTTCCAAAGAATAAGAATACCAATTGGTAATGATCACCTTGAGGGCTACAAACTACTTGAACAGAAGCATCAATATCACAGAAACAACTGTAATCACATCCTTCGTTACAAGTTGCGTCAGGATCAAAGTTACAAGCTGCTTTGTCTGTACAGCCAGGAATAGTAGTGAATGCTATTACACAACCACAAACATCAGGATTCCACTCTTCAACATTACCTTTAGTACAATCAGAATTACAAGTCATGTTATAATCTTCACAAGAACCATTATCGCTTGTAGCAGTATCATCATAGTTAGGAGCACAAGGATCTGTACATCCACCATTGTCTGCAGTATTAAATCCAAAGTCTGCATCGTTGAAATCATCACCTTCTTCTACAGTTACAGTATAAGAACCATCAGTTGTCAATGCAGTTCCTTCTGGACCTACACCTACAGTTACTGTATAAGTACCTGCTGCTAATCCAGTAAAGTCGTAGAAACCATCATCATCAGTAGTCTGAGTAGTTGTGTTTCCATCAGCATCTGTCAAAGTAATTTCAACACCACTAATTGGGTCTTCATCTGCATCTTGAACGCCGTCTCCATTTGTATCAAACCATACGTAATCTCCGATAGTTGCATTATCATAAACACAAGTATCATCACAGTTTGCATCAGCATTATAGTTGCTTGCAGCAGGATCAGTACATCCTAAAACAGTTACAGTAACAATAGCACATTCACAATTGTCTGCATCCCATTCAGTTATATCACCATTAGCACAATCATTATTACAAGTCATGTCATAATCATTACAAGTACCATCATCTGTGTCAGCATCTGGATTGTAGTTATCCGCACAAGGATCTGTACAACCAGGATTATCATAAGTACATCCATCATTACAAGTTGCATCTGCATCATAGTTGTTTGCATTTTCATCTGTACAACCTACAACAGTTACTGTAACAACAACACACTCACAGTTTTCAGCATCCCATTCTTCTATATCGCCAACATTACAATCTGTGTTACAAGTCATATCATAATCTTCACAAGTACCATCGTCTAAGTCAGCATCAGCATCGTAGTTAGGAGCACAAGGATCTGTACAACCAAGATCGTCATATTCACATCCATCATTACAGTTTGCATCTGCATCATAGTTATTTGCATTTATATCTGTACATCCAAGTACAGGAGTCATTACTACTATGCATCCACAAACATCAGCACTCCATTCTTCAATATTACCTTTAGTACAATCGCTGTTACAAGTTGTAAGATAGTCTTCACAAGTACCGTTATCTTCTTGTGCATCTGCATTATAGTTAGGAGCGCAAGGGTCAGTACAACCTGCTAATTCACAAGTACCATTATCACAAGTTGCATTTAAATCATAGTTGATTGCAGCAGGATCAGTACATCCATAAACAGAAGTTGATACAACTACACAGCCACAAATGCTTGCATCCCAAGTAGTAATATCACCGTTAAGGCAATCGCTATTACATTCCATGCTGTAATCATTACAAGTACCATTGTCTTGTTCTGCATTTGGATCAAAGTTGGTGGCACAAGGATCTGTACAGCCTTGTCTAGGACCATAAGAACAGAAATCACCATTGTCACAGTTTGCATCTGGGTTGTAGTTATTTGCACCTGGATCAGTACATCCATTAACAGAGAAGTAAATTACTTGACAGTTACAGATTTCAGGATTCCATTCAGCAACATAACCTAAAGAACAATCAGTGTTACAATTACTGTTAGCTTCACTAATACATTCCGTATCGTCATTTTCTGTACATGCATTTGGAACATAGTTACAAGCAGCAGGATCTCCGCAACCAGCAACACATCCATAAGTACAGTATGCACTTGGGTCACCGCAATTAGCTTCAGGGTTATAATTGTTAGCCGCAGGATCATTACATCCAACAACTGTAAGAAGGATAACTTGACAGTTACAAATATCAGGATTCCATTCAGCAATATAACCTAAAGTACAATCTGTATTACAGTTTGAATTTGATTCCATTAAACAGTAAATATCATCATTTCCTGTACACGCATTTGGATTATAGTTGCAAGCACCTGGATCGCTACAACCTACAACACATCCATAAGTACAATATACACTTGTATCACCACAATTTGCATTAGGATTGTAATTGTTAGCAGCAGGGTCAGTACATCCAAGGAAGCTACTTTCAACAACTTGACATCCGCAAATATCAGCATTCCAAACAGTAATATCTCCTAAAGTACAATCGCTGTTACAAGCAGTTTGGTATATACAATAAACATCATTGAAACCTGTACAAGCATCTGGGTTGTAGTTACAAGCTGTTTGATCTGAACATCCTAGTGTTGGACCAGAAACAAACTCACATTGGCAAGTTGCTGGGTTCCAAGCAGAAATATCTCCCATTGTACAATCGCTATTACAAGCAGTTTCATATACACAGTAGATGTCAACGTTTTCTGGACAAGCTTGTTCATTATAATTACAAGCTGCTGGATCACTACATCCAATTATACAGTTTGAAAATTCACAAGTACCATCATTACAGTTTGCATTTGAGCTGTAGTTTGTAGCTGCTGGATTTGTACATCCATAAACAGTAACAGAATAAACTACACAACCACATGTATTAGAATCCCAAGCAGTTAAATCTCCCATTGTACAATCCGTATTACAAGTAGTGCTGTATTCATCACAAGAACCATCATTCATACCTGCATTTGAATCATAATTTGGAGCACAAGGATCTGTACAACCTGGATCTACATAATTACAACCTGAATTACAGTTTGCATCAGGGTTATAATTTGTTGCATTTTCATCTGTACAACCAGTTATGGTAACAGAAGTTACAACACAAGAACACATACTAGCATCCCATTCTGATAAATTACCCATTGTACAATCATCGTTACAAACCATGTTGTAAGCTTCACAAGAACCGTCATCGCCAATAGCAATTGAGTTATAGTTTGGAGCACAAGGATCAGTACATCCAAGAACATCTTCAGCATCAAAACCAAAGTCTGCATCATTGAAATCATCCCCTTCTGCAACAGTTACAGTATAAGCACCTGTAGTTGTTAATGTTGTTCCTGCTGGACCAGCTCCTACAGTTACCGTATAAGTACCTGCTGCTAATCCTGTAAAATTATAGAAACCTGCACTGTTTGTTGTTTGAGTTGTTGTGTTTCCAGCTGCATCTGTCAATGTAACTACTACCCCACTTAATGGGTTTTCATTTCCATCTTGAACACCGTCAGCATTTGTATCGAGCCATACGTAATCTCCGATAGTTGCATTATCATAAACACAAGCACCATCACAGTTTGCAGCAGCATCATAGTTGCTTGCAGCAGGATCAGTACAACCAGTAACAGTTGTTACAGTTACAACACATCCACAAGTAGCGGCATCCCATTCTGATAAATCACCAACAGTACAATCATCATTACATGTTGTATCATATGCATCACATGAATCATCATCTGTATCAGCTGTTGAATCATAGTTTGGAGCACAAGGATCTGTACATCCTGGATTTAAATAAGTACATCCTTCGTTACAGTTTGCATTTGCATCGTAGTTGGTAGCTGCTTGGTCTGTACAACCTGTAACAGTTACTACTGTTGTTACACAAGAGCAAGTTGCTGCATCCCATTCTGATAAATCACCAGCAGTACAATCATCATTACATGTTGTATCATATGTATCACATGAATCATCATCTGTATCAGCTGTTGAATCGTAGTTTGGAGCACAAGGATCTGTACATCCTGGATTTGCGTAAACGCATCCTTCATTACAGTTTGCATTTGCATCGTAGTTAGTAGCTGTTTGGTCTGTACAACCAGCAACAGATACTGTTGTTGTTACACAAGAGCAAGTTGCTGCATCCCATTCTGATAAATCACCAGCAGCACAATCACTATTACATGTTGTATCATAAGCTTCGCAAGAACCATCATCTGTATCCGCATCAGCATTGTAGTTAGAAGCACAAGGGTCTAAACAACCTGGAATAGAAGTATCGTATTCACAACCTTCATTACAATTTGCATTTGCATCATAGTTTAATGCTGTTTGGTCTGTACAACCAGAAACAGTAGCTGTTTCTAATTCACAAGAACAAGCAGTTGCATCCCAGGCGTATGTTCCGCCATCCGTACAAGGATCAGTGTCACAAGCAGTTTCATAAATACAACTTCCATCATCACACAATGCAGCAGCATCATAGTTACAGGCATTTACATCGTTGCAACCGCCAGAGAACGTAATAATTACTTCATCAGTATTTGTACAACCATCACATTCAACTTGCCACATAAAAGTATAAGTACCAGGAGCACTTACTGTAACTGTTGTACTAGGAAAACCAGGGTTAGGAGAAGTTACTCCTGCTGGTAAAATCCAAGTACCAGAACATTGAATTGGTTTTACAGCATCTAAGTTTGTAGTTAATCCGCAAATTACTTCATCTTCACCACCAGAAGCAACAGCCAAATCAGCTTGATAAGTTACTGTTACATTATCACTTGCAGTATTGCCACATCCATCATCTACTGTCCACGTATAAGTATAATCACCATCAGTTGCATCAACTGTAACTGTAGTATTTGGATCGTTTGTATCTGCAAATGTACCTGGTCCAGACCAAGTACCTGTTCCATAAAATGGCGCATTCGCATTTAATGAAATAGAGTTAGAGCATGTTGTATAATCATAGCCCGCAAATGCGACTATGCTATAAGAGACACAACCACAAGACTGAGCACTCCACACTGTTACACATGGATCACAAGTTGTATCATAAGTCTCACAAGAACCATCATCTTCAGTTGCATCTGCATCATAATTTGGAGCACAAGGGTCAGTACAACCTTCGTGATCGTTGGTATTAAACGCAGAACTGCTCAATGTAACAAAGAAAGTTGCCACAAAAAGCATTAATAAAGATAATGTTTTTTGTTTGGTTAGGAAAGTTTGATTCATAAGGTAAAATTTTGATTATTAATTTTAATTAGATTTTTCAAATAAATTGTTATATAGTATAAAAAAGAGTGTAAAACTCATATTAAGATTTATAGGTATGTAAATATATCTAATAAATAATATACCAGTAATTTTACGTACTGTTTATTACAATATTTATTTATGAGTCCACTCCAGAAAGATAAAAAATCAAAAATGTTTTTTTTAGCGATCTTTGCACCTTTCTCAATTCCCTGATGCTCAGGCATCAACGAATCTCAAAAAATGCAAACCTCATCTAAAAAATTCCATTTTGTGAAAATTATCTCTTTTTGGAGTAGACTCATTTATTAAAATGGGAAACAAAAAATATCTATTTGACAAAACCAGCTGATTGTCATTCAATTAAGTTTGTATTAATTATCAATTAAAATTGTATTGCACTTTGTGTAACTTGGCAACAAAACTGTCCATTTAAAAGGACACATATTTAACAAAAGTTATTAAATTCAAATACCAAACAACATATAGATTTTATTTACTATTATGGAATTTATGACTTTAAAAAGGCGCACAGTCACAATGGTTTTATGCAGTTAGCTTACCTTAAATAACCACAAAGATCAATATTAATATTATAAATATAAAGCCTTTTGCTTAATAATAAAACTGAAACTTAATTTAAGTATTCATTTCTATTAAAATTTGGAAAAGCAAACACACTCATATCAAAAAACATATTTTACAAATTTTAATACAAAAAAATATGACATCAAGTTATTTATGCAATGATTTCAGACTAATTTCTTTCGGAAAAATCAGAAAATATCAAAATTTATAGGTAATGCAAATCAACTAAAATTGCACCACTATTCCTAAGCTAGGGAGTACAGTACCATTACCAGACTCATTTTCGATGTATTTGGCTTGATAAAAGCCTGTATTTATAGGATCTTCGATGGGTTGTCCAGCTTCATTTCGGTCAACTGTGAGGTAGTCTGGAAGGACTGTACTTTTGGCATATGCATTTTGAACGTCTAAGAACAATTGCAAATTCCACTTATCATAAAAGAATTTTTTATCCAATCGAAAATCTAAACCATGGATAGCTGGGATCCGTTCACTGTTTAATTGATTATAATTTAGGACACCTTCACCAAAAGTTGCATTATAAACTGGGATTGAAAGTGAACTTGCTTCATCGTACGGTGTGTAAGGGGAGCCAGTTGTAAATCTCCATTTTGCACCTATTTCCCAGCCCTTTCCAAAACGATAACCACCTGTCAAATTTACAATGTGTCTGCTGTCCCAAGCTGTTGGTACATAATTACCTCTTTTATCCTTAAATTCGCTCCATGACAATGTATAAGCAACAATTCCATAAAAACCTTTGAATAATTTTTGCTGCACAAATAATTCAAGCCCATAAGTTCTGCCTTCGGCTGTAGAATTTACAGGTTCATCACCAACCACCCCAAAGTCGCCTCCAACATTTGCAAAAGAGATGGAATCATTTAATAGAAATGGATATTGATCGTATTTTTTAAGAAAACCTTCTATTGTAATTCTTGTATTGCTTTTGGCTAAATATTCTAGACCTCCAACGATGTGTTTATTGCGCATGTATTTCAGCTTATTCTCTTTGTTTACAAATACTCCATTGTTTACATAACCCAACATTGTATAAGGTGGAAGTTGATAATAAATACCTGTATTAAAATTAATATTAAATGAATTACTTATTTTGTAAGAAGCGGAAAATCTTGGTGAAATTTGCTTAAATATGTTTTTTGTTTCGTCAGAATAATCAGCAGCATCTCCTCTAAACCCTGTTGATAAAATCAGGCGTTCATCCAAAAACCTCTTTGATATTTGAGCAAAAACACCCCATTGGTTTAAATTCAAAGTCGCATCATAATTTGAAATGACTACTTCACCGTTTATTGGTACTTGATTGTAGGTTTTATTGCTGTATTGGTCAAAGCCATAACCCGCCCCAACTAACAATTTAAATCCATTAAATCGTCTTATATTTTCTACTCTAAATTTATTTTCTTCCTCATCAGAATTCAAATCAAAAAGCAGGTTATCATTAGTGCTTTCATCGTTATTTAAATATTTATAAATATTATTTCGCAACATTGAACGACTCAATATAAAATTGGTGTAGCTGTTGTCTTCAAAACGTGTGTATTTTAATCCAAAAGTATAATTCCACTGAGTATTTACAGGAATCACATTCAATAAATATTTTTGCGATTCTGTTTCATTGGCATCCAAATTCAAAACAAAATCATCGAAGGCTCCAATCTGAAAAATAGTTAAGTGATTCTTTTCATTAAATCGATGTTTTATTTTCATTTGATAATCCGTGTAAGTAGGCAAAAAAGGCAAGCCAATTGCTTCAAATAAAAATTGTAAATATGAATGACGTATAGACAAAATATAGTTTGTTTTTTCACCCACAGGACCATCAAGCGTAAAACCTGCATCACTAGAACCAAGTGTAAATGTACCTTGCATTTTATCAGGGTTTCCTTCTGCATATTTAAAATCAAATACTGAGCTTAGTGCATTTCCTCTATTAACGGGAAAAGCTCCTGCATAAAAATCCACATCTTTTACAAAGTCTACATTTATCATTCCATTCGGTCCACCCGATGCGCCTTGTGTAGAAAAATGATTGATGGTTGGAATTTCAATCCCATCAATGTAAAAACTATTTTCTGCTGGAGAGCCTCCACGTATTAAAATATCATTTCTAAAAGAGGCGGTAGAAGCTACACCTGGCAAAGATTGTATTGCCTTAGAAATGTCTCTATTACCACCTGGATTCCGTTTGATTTCATCCACTCCGATACTCCGTAAAGAGACAGGACTTTCTTCTGATTTAGTAAACGGACTTGCTGTCACCACCACCGTTTCCAAATCGGTGCTATTTTCCTCCATTTCAATATCAATATTTGCTGTTCTAGAGTTGGTTACTTGAATTTCAAAAACGGTTTTTGATTGGTATCCAACGTAAGAAACGGAGATGTTATAAGCTCCTGGCTCCAGGTTTTCAATTTTATAATTGCCCTCCAAGTCGGTTGTAGCTCCATTGGTCGTCCCTTGAATGACCACATTCGCAAATGGAATCGGATCATTGTTGATCGGATCAAAAACCCTTCCCTGGATAATGCCTGATTGAGCAAGTATTGAAGTTATTGAAAATAGAAATAATATTAAAGTTAGTAAAAGCTTGTTCATGTAAAATTCTTAGTTTTTTTGATTCTTTATGATTTATCGCATCGGGCTTTGAGACGCACGGCCGTGCGTCTCTACAGGCTCTCCGTCGTTAATTTTTCCTCCACACTTCCCTTTCTTCTTTTGATTGAGATTTGCAAAGCTAACATGATCGACTGTTAAGAACAATCATAGAATGAAATAGTTTACAATTTCACATTTTTTTGATGTGCTAAACTTGCATTTTCAAAATTCATCATTATATAAGTACTATGATTAACAACATTTTCAGTTGGGATAAGTTTACCTTTTTTCGAGTGGTCTTTCCGTTCATTTCGGGTATTCTGGTGGTTAATTTTTGTGTTGCTCATTATATTAGAAACGCAAACTCAATTTTGTCATTTTAGGTTTATTACATAAATATGGAAACTATGTGTTGACTGACTTCCAGTAATCTTCAGATAACTTATCATATCCTCTTTTTTTGTAGAACTCCATAAATTCTGAATTATCAGAAGATGGGAATTCCAGCATTATTTCATCACTTATTGATTTTAAAAGTTTATCTCCAATTGCATCTGCAAATGCACCTTTTAACGCTTTATTATACCATTCAATAAGTTCACTTTCAGTAATTATACTTTGTATTCTAGATTTCCAACCAAGCTGGTTTAATAAAGATGCTATAACTGATTCTTCTGAATCCTTACAAACTATTACTATTCTATTGGATGTTACTGTTGTTACAATACTTTTTGCTAACTTTTCATTTAATGAAAGGTGTTTTATTTGGATTGCTGGACCAAAATTAGCCCACATATCAAGTCCTCTATCAGCCGCATTTGTAACACCAACTCTATTTATATTTGCGGGTGATTTACAACTTGTGCTTTTAGTATTTATACAAATTACTTTTTCTGCAAAACTTTCAAACTCCTTCAGTACATCCATTTTATTTGGATTTAAACTAACTTCAATATGAACATCAAGTTCTTCAACTATCACACTAAATAAAGAATAAACAACTATTTCATATATTTTATCAAGACTTCTTTTTAAACCTGGTTCACTCCAAAATAAATCTATAAATTCCTCTAAATCAAAAGTTTCTTTTTTAGCATCTCTCGAATAATTAAGAGCTGCTGACATCTGTCCATAACGTTCTTTAAACATATCATAAACATATGATTCAACTATACCATTTTTATTTCTATTCTCTATACCGAGTGCAACAAGAGCAGAAGGAGGAACTGCTGTTTCACTGAATATATCATCTTGATATTTTGCAGAAGATATACTTGTCCTACCAAGGAAAGGAATACAAATTACATCTCTCCATTTTTTAGACTTTGTTCGGTATGTTTCTAAATCTGAAAGATCAATATCTTCATAAATTCTATCTCTATGCAATATTTCTGCTATCTGAATAGGTTTATATAAGTGTACCCTTGCTTTTTTAATGATTTTATCTAAAGCTTTTTTAGCCGTTGTAAGTTCCATCTATCATAGTTTCTATTTCTAACTGCTTAACAATTTGACTTGGTTTGTTATTTTCGATTGCTCTTTTTACCTCTTCAGCAATTAGTTCTATTACATTTACAGACACACTATTCCCTGCAACTTTTCTAACTTGTGTATATGGCAGATTAATTTTAAAACTATCAGGAAAACCTTGAAGTCTCAACATTTCTCTGCCTGTTAATCTCCTTTCTCCATTAACCAATAAGTAGTTGTAACTTCCACCTGCTCTTAGTGCGCAAGAATGAGGAAGTGCGGAAATATTACCACCAATATTTTCGTGCCAAATTGAAGGATATGGAGCATTTGGTTTTACTTTTGAAAGTCTTTTTGCTCTAATTTCTTTGCTTACATAATAGTTTTCAGAAATATCACTTTCTGGTTCCAATATCTCAGCAAGAGTAATTCTAGAACCATTAGGTTTGGGAAATTGAAAATGTATTTTATCCTTAAACCCGACTATGTAAATTCGTTTTCTCAATTGAGGCAAACCAAAGTCTAAAGTATTTAAAACTTTGTGGTAGACTGTATATCCTAAACTTTCTAATTTGTCAATAATTACTTTAAAAGTTCGTCCCTTATCGTGAGTTACCAACCGACTTACATTTTCAAGTAAAAAACCGTAAGGTTTTTTTTCTTCCAATATTTTTTCAATGTTAAAAAATAAAGTTCCTCTGGTATCTGCAAATCCAAGTTGTTTTCCCGCTATACTAAAAGGCTGACAAGGAAAGCCAGCTAAAAGAAAATCGTGGTCTGGTATATCTTTTGGGTTTACATCATTTATATCACCAACAGGTCGCTCTCCATAATTTTTTTCATACATCTTTTGTGCATGTTTGTCCCATTCTGATGAAAACACACATTTCGCCCCAATTTTCTCAAATCCAAGCCTTATACCGCCAATACCTGCAAACAGGTCAATTATTTTTAGTTTTTTATTCAATGTTTTGAGATTTTAAGTAACGATAAAATAATGAATTCGTCATTTTGACCGAATTGTCGGACCAGAGTTATTCTGTTCTTATTTTTCTTTGAAAAATAATTGCATAGTTTTGGCTACGGAAGTATTTTTCAAAGGCAAATAAGGACAAAAGAAGCCGTCAAAATGAAGAAGTTATTGTTTTTTCGTTGCTAAATATTGTATCTTTTCTTCTGCAACCTTTAGAACTTGTTCAGCTAATGATTCATTTTCCAAATCATAAACTACCTTATCACTTAACCAAGCTATTAATAAATCATTCTCATCAATTCCGAAAAATGATGCAAATTTTAAAACTTGTTGTTTGGTTGGTCTTCTCTCTCCTCTTTCAAACTTGCTTATTATTGCTTGATCTATATCAAGTTCAGCTCCCACATGTCGAAGAATATATTTTTTGTCTTCTCTTGCCTTTTTAATTATTTCTCCAAATGATTTCATAAGACAATATTTGTTTTGACAAAAATAGTCAAAAATATTAAAACCAATATCCAAAACGTTGCAAAAATTGAACTTTTTTAGTTTGGCGTTGGCTTGCGTGTTAAAACCCAAACTTGCATTTTCAAAATTCATCATTATATAAGTACTATGATTAACAGCATTTTCAGTTGGGATAAGTTTACCTTTTTTCGAGTGGTCTTTCCGTTTGTTTTGGGTATTCTGGTGGTTAACTTTTGTCAAAGCCTAATTATATTTTGGGTATTGCTACTAAGTTCTCTTTTCTTTCTTTTGTTTGATTTGTTTTTGGGACATCGAATGGTGAAATTAAGCCAAAGAGCTTATTCTGGCCTTTTAATCGTTTTGAGCTTCTTTTGCTTGGGCGCCATCTATGGAGATTCCACGAATGAATTTCTTGATGCCAATCATTTTGGAAATTACAAAATAGAGGATTCTAAATACTTGGTTCGGCTGGAAGAACCGCTGATAAATAAGAAAAAATCGTGTAAGGCGGAGGTCAAAGTATTAGAAATTCACACAGATGCGACGGTGAGAAAGATTGAGGGAAGCGCAATTATTTATTTTTCAATAGAGGAAGGCGTGCCAGATTTGGAGTATGGCGATTTGCTTTTAGTGGAAGCTAATTTTAAAGAAATTGATCCACCCAAAAATCCCAATCAGTTTGACTACAAAACATTTTTATCCAACCAACGCATTTATCATCAAGCTTATTTGAAACCAAATCAATGGCAGAAGTATGGTGTAAATGAAGCCAGTATTTTCTACCAATGGATTTTTAGTACAAGGGACTATTTTTTAGCAGTGATTAAAAAGCATGTGGAATCGGAAAAAGAGGTTGCCGTTGCTTGCGCCTTGTTGCTTGGATACAAACACTATATAGATTCCGATTTAAGGGATGTTTATGCCAATACTGGAGCGATGCATGTTTTGGCTGTTTCAGGCTTGCATGTTGGCATTATTTGGATGCTGTTGAATTTGGTATTGAAAGTATTTGATCGGTTTAAGTTTCTTAAATTTCCAAAATTGATTTTGATTATTTTGGGAGTTTGGCTATTTGCTTTTTTGACGGGTTTATCTCCTTCCGTATGGCGTGCTTCTTTGATGTTTACACTGATACAAGTTGGAGCATTTAGGCTTAAATCTATTAACAGTTTTAATATTATTTTTGCTTCTGCATTTATACTTTTGTGTTATGATCCATTGTTGATCTATCAAGTTGGGTTCCAATTGTCTTATTTGGCGGTTGCTGGTATTATTTTCATACAGCCAAAGTTGGATAAATTGCTGGTATTTGATTTTTATTTAACCAATAAAGTTTGGCAACTGACAACTGTTTCAATTGCAGCACAAATCGCCACTTTTCCATTGAGTTTGTATTATTTCAATCAGTTTCCCATCTACTTCTTTGTTTCAAATTTGATCGTTATTCCTGCTGCATCCGTTGTTTTGTCAATGGGCATGTTGCTGTTTGTCGTTTCCTTTTCCTCTTTCTGGGCAAATTGTGTTGGATTCATTTTACAAAAACTAATCTCTATTCTAAATTTTCTTTTAGAAAGATTGGAAAGCTTGCCCATATCAACAATCGAAGGGATTTACATAGAAGGAATGGGTGTCTTTGTTTTGTATGGGGCAATTCTGTTATTTATTCACAGAATTTTCAAGCAAGAACATTCGAGGTTTAGAACAGTACAAACCTTGGTTACAACTTTGATTATGTATTTTATTTTTGTAGGATTTACTCAACGATCCAACCAAAAAATGATTGTCTATCATCTTAAAAATGAAACAGTCATTGATTTTTTTCAAGGCAGAACGGCGACTTCTCTAATATCTAATGCAGAGGCAAAAGGTTTTGAGTTTAATGTTGCACCCAATCGTGTTCGTTCTTATATAAATGATTGTGTAAATCTTAAGATTGATTCATTGAATGAACATTATCAAAGTAAAAATTTATTGATTAACTTTCCTTTTGTACAATTTGGAGAGACCAAAACTTTAATTATTGACGATCAAATTAAATTGGAAAAGCTGCCAAATTTAGAAGTCGATGTTGTCATTCTACGAAATAATTTTGAAGGCTCTATTGAATTATTGAAAGAGCGTTTTAATCCTAAAAAAATAGTTTTGGACAATACAATTCATTATAGAAATAAAAAAAATCTTTTGGCAGCTATAAATAAATTGGATATTGATTGCCACGATATTTGGCGAGATGGAGCTTTTATTCTTGAGTTATGAATTTTGGGTTATGAATTTGTAGTAAACCACGTGGATAATTAAACCACAATTTAAATATGTAGAGACAAGGCATGCCTTGTCTAATCTGCGCGTCATTATCATTTATTTAATCATTAAATTTGCAGGCAACGAAAAGACAAACATTAAAATCTAAAATTATTTTATGAAAAAAATAAAAATCACATGCATTTGTGGATCTACACGAAAGGAGTCTAGTAATTTGGCTTTGCTTGAGGCTTTGCCTTTTATGGTAGATGGGGTTGAAATGAGTAATTTTATGATAGGAGATTTAGACGCTTTTCATCCTGATTTGGATGTAAATCCTTTGCCTGAGTCTGTTAAAAAATGGAGAGCGACTTTGAATGATTCGGATGCTTTGGTTATTTGTACTCCTGAATATTTGCACAACATGCCTGCGATTCTTAAAAATGCTTTGGAATGGCTTGCTACATCGGGGGAATTGAACAACAAGCCCGTTTTGCCAATTACATTTACGCCTCATCCTCCACGAGGTGAAAAAGCGATGCAGTCTTTGATTTGGACTTTGCAGGCATTGGATGCAAAAATTATTACTTCCATGTCTTTGTACAAAAGCGATTTTCAAACCAAAGATGGAAAGATTGTTTTTGAAGGTGATGGTGTGAGTATGTTAAAAGAGGCTTTGGAGTTGGTAAAACAGGGGAAATAAATTTATAACTTAGCAACTCTTAAAAGAAAGTTATAAATTTGTTAGGAGAGCATAAAGTAAAAGATGAAAGATTGCAAGTTATGGGAATGGACTATATAGAAATCAGGGGTTATAAATCAATTAAAAGGGCTAAAGTGGGCTTAAGACCAATCAATATTTTGATTGGATCAAATGGTGCTGGCAAAAGTAACTTTATAACTTTTTTTGAATTTATCAATAATATTTATGAGCAGAATACTCAGCAATATGTTGCCTTACGCGGTGGGCATGATAAGATTTTACACAATGGTAGTAAATATACAAATGAATTATTTTTTGAGATTAGCTTAGATAATCAAAAAAATGATTATTCTGCAACTCTTACAGCTGGTGATGAACAACGTTTGATTTTTACTGGTGAAAGATTCACTTGGGATCGTCATTGTAGTACTGATCTTGGTAGTTATGGACCTGAATCACAACTTAAACGAATTAGGAAAGTGGGAGTGGAATATGTCCAAAACTACTTAACCAGTTATAAAAAATATCATTTTCATGATACCAGTAAAAATTCACCTTTTACACAAATGAGTAGCATATTGAATGACGTTTATTACTTATATGAAGAAGGCAGAAATCTAGCCGCGTATTTATACTCTATAAAAGAAAAACATAAAATTGTCTATTCCAGAATAGTTTCAACTATTCAAAGTATTGCTCCCTTTTTTCTTGATTTCTTTTTTTATCCGAATGAAGAAAATTATGTAAGATTAACTTGGAAAAGTAAATATAGTGATAGCGTTTACAGTGCCACAGATTTATCTGATGGCACGATTCGATTTATAGCTTTGACTGTTCTATTCCTTCAACCTGTTCTTCCATCAAGCATAATTATTGATGAACCCGAACTAGGATTACACCCTGTAGCAATTGCAAAATTGGCTGGAATGATTCAAAGTGTAGCTGCAAAAAATGTACAAGTAATAGTAGCAACTCAATCGGCAGATTTGATAAACCACTTTAATGCAGACGATATTATAACCGTTGATAATCTAAATGGAGCATCTAATTTTAATAGACTCAAAGAAGATGATTTAAAAATTTGGCTAGAAGATTATAGCATTGGTGATTTATGGCAAAGAAGTATAATCACAGGAGGACAACCGAATCAATAAATTTATGAAAAGGTTAATTATAATTTGTGAAGGGCAAACAGAGGTTGAATTTTGTAAGATTTTGCTTGTTCCAATGTTTGCACAGAAAGGTATTTTTATCCAAACACCATTGATAAAAGTATCAGGGGGTGGTATTGTAAAGTGGTCATTATTAAAAAAACAAATTGTAAAACACCTTCACGAAACAGATGTTTTTGTTACTACGTTTATTGATTATTATGGCATACACGACCAGCATTCGTTTCCCAATTGGGCAGAATCCAAAGCTATAATTGATAAAAGTGAACGGTTGGATTATATTGAATCAAGTATGAAAAATGACCTTAGTGAAGATATTCGCTTTAGATTCATTCCATACATTCAGCTTCACGAGTTTGAAGGACTGCTTTTTAACAATATAGAATCATTTGATACTAATTTTGAAGCATCAGAATTGAAAGATCGAGCAGAATTAGTCAAAATAATAGAGAAATTTCCCAATTCAGAATTGATTAATGATGATCCAAAAACCGCGCCGTCAAAAAGATTGGACCGATTAATTGATGGATACAACAAAGTTATTTTCGGTCCGCTTTTAGCCGAAAGTATAGGAATTGAAAGAATTAGGTTAAAAAGTCCTAGATTCAATAGTTGGATTACAAGCCTAATTTCATTATAATAAAAATAAATCCTTGCAACTCACTGAGCTACAAGGATTTATTTGTAAAATTCGTACCGAAGGTGGGAATCGAACCCACACGATGTTGCCATCACTGGATTTTGAATCCAGCGCGTCTACCAATTCCGCCACTTCGGCTTTCTCGGTACGTGGTGCAAATTTAAAGCAATTTTTAAATTTACCAATCTTTTGCCGAAAAATATACAAGAAAAAGATATTCACATATTTTTCAAATTAATACGTCAATCTTTGGTAGTGCATTGATTGATAATCAGCAGAAAACATTGTTCTTATCAATCAAACATATTCATTTTTTTAACGTACATATTTCAATACCTATCCAAGTGCGCCACCCTCCACTAAGGAACGGCTCAAAAATAACTGTCCGTTTTGAAGTTGTTCTTTTTATTTTCTGCTACGTTATTTTTCTCAGCAATAGCTCGGCTATTCCATCAAAAAATGCCTTACAGAAAATAAAAATAACTTATTCAAATTCAGACACTTATTTATGAGTCGTTCCTAAGTAATAAATCAAGATTATCATCTTTTGATATACCTATTTTACAATAGATACATTAAAATCAACTAAAACTTTGTAAGAAGTTGAGTATCTTTGAACATCCCGCCACTGCGCCGTTTAAAGTAAAATATTGAATATCACAATGCAAGTCTATTTATTCAGTATTCTTCAATTATTTTGTATTCGTTAAGATTCGAGAAATGAAAAAGTTCGTAATAGTATTTTTATGTGCAATTTGTATGTATATATCAAGTAGTGCTCAAGAGAATTGTGCTGATTTTAATGAAGTGCTTCAACTGTTCAGTTTGAATTGCATGGAGGGCTGTCATATTAACGGTGTTGGGGGAACCTATCTAACTTTTGAGGAAATGACTAATGGTTCTAGTGCCACTTGTGGAGTCCCCTATATAATTGCTGGGGATGCAGAGAATAGTTATTTATATGATAAGGTCAATAATGATGGTGCTCAGGCTTGTGGGGAAGCAATGCCAATTGGAGGGACATTGAGTGAGGAAGGAATTGCTTTGATAAGAAACTGGATAAATGAGGGGGGTATTGGGAACGAGATTTTAGGTTGTATGGACCCAGATGCTTCCAACTATAATCCTGATGCCAATTGTGATGATGAAAATTGCGAATATTTAGGTGGTGAATGTTGTCCTGATGCAACAGCTTGTAATTATGACCCAAATTGTAGTGCTGCTACTTTTAGTGCTTGCGATTATGGTATACCTTCCTGTCTCAATAATCCTTGTAATGCTATTTTAGGTTGCACAAACCCTAATTCAGCTAACTATAACCCTGAGGCGAACTGTGATGATGGATCTTTCTGTGTTGATGTTGAAGTATTGGGTTGTATCAACGAATGTGCTTCCAATTTTAATCCCAGCGCAACTACAGATGATGGTTCATGCATTTTACCTTTTTGTGATGATGGATGTATTTTAACAACAGATTTTTATGATTCAAATGCTTGTGAATGTGATGTTACATTACCAAACATTGATGATGGCTGTGATTTGACGATAGATAGTTATGATGCAGAAAATTGTACCATTATTAATCAACTTCCGCTTTGTGATGATGGCAATACTTGCACCGAAGATTCTTTTGATTTGGCTGCTTGTAGCTGTTTAAATATTGTAGACCCTGGTTGTAATTGTGAGACAATAGGTATGAATGTACAAATATATTGTGGTCCTAATTCTGATGTAGATGAATATTATGTGGCAGTAAATATCACGGGGGAATTGGAAAATTATGTTGTTACTTCTCAAACTGGGACATTCACATTCCTTTATATAAATGATTATTTTTTAGATGGTCCTTATACTTTTGGTGAAGAGTTTCGATACAAAGTACACGGATTTAGTAGCCCAGATTGTGTTACTGATATATTTGGCAATCCTTCTGATTGTGTTCCAGGCTTTTTTACTACTTCATTAGACAATTATGATGCTACTTTGGCTACTGGTCTTTATCCAGTACCTGCAAATGATGCATTATACTTGGAATTTAACACAGAACTTGAAATAAAAAATTCTGAAATTAAAATATTCGATTTTACTGGAAAAGAGGTTTTGAGTATCTATAACACTGATTATCAAAGTATTTTACCAATAGATGTTTCTAACTTGACAACTGGTGGGTATTTATTATCAATAATATCTGATGAAACTGTTCAAACGCTTAAATTTGTAAAAGAGTAGTAATTAGTATCTGTATCTATTTATTAAATAACTCATGCATAAATCACACTGTTTGAGCAACCAAAAAGATTAGCAGTACAGAAAATTATAATATAAGTGAAATTCAATGTATTTTTACAATTATTCTATATTAAAATTTGGCTCATGAAAGGATTTAGTGGAAACGTTGTTGGTCTTTGGCTATTTATTGGGTGGCTATTGGCTGTTGGTCAAAAGCCAAGTGCCAAAAGCTAAAAGCTTTTCCACTAAATTCCTCCTTGAGCCTAAAATTTTTAACAAATTCACCTAAATACATTCTAAGTAACGTTTAAAAGATTACAGCGGACGCCCTTTGCAGCAGGCGACCCTGTCCAAATTGAAATACCAAGGGTATGTTGAGAATTTGAATTTCAAAGCGCAAATTCTCAACATACTCTAACCAATCCTTAAAAATTGAAAAAACTAGTTGAACTTATTGGCTCTCTGGAGAAAAACGAAAAACGATACTTCAAACGCTATGCAAACATGTATAGTGGTAATAAGCAAGCTCGTGAGTTTATGGTATTGTATGAAATCATTGATGGACACGATGAAAAGAAAAACAAAACCATAAAGGATAAAATAAAAGATGCCAAACTTAAAAATCCTGCTGCCATTGGTACTTATTTGTACAATACATTATTGACAGCATTGACAGATTATCATCGAAAATTGTCACCTGAGTTGGAGTTGCTCAACAATCAGCAACAATTTATCATTCTTCAGAAAAAGGGGCTGTACAATCAAATGTACTCCTTATTGAAGCAAATGCAAAAAAAGGTTGACAAGGTGGAATCTATCACCTATGAATTGACACAATTGCGCTATGAATATAATCTTAAAATCAGTCAGAACTTCTTAGAAAAAAGAGCGGATCTTTACGATGAATTTCATGAGAAAGTTATTGGCAAGTGTAAAATTTTACTAGCACAATCACAGATCAATCTATTTAATTCAGAAATTTCAAAAAAAGTAAAAAAAGGATACCAATTTACTGCGGAAGAAACAAATAGGATTATTGAAAACGAATGGTTTTTTAAAGAATCATTGGACGATTTGCAGCCCAATGTTGTAAATAGTGTTTATTTTAGCAAAATGCTTCTTTATTTCAATCAAGATCCTATTGATTGGGATATGTTCCACGAGACCACAATGGAGCGGTTTGAGTTTGTTGTACTAAAGCAACCTGATAAAATCTCCATGTTCAATAAAATTGCTTCTATTTATAATGTAACTTACTCTTGCTTTATGACCAGCAACCTGAAGGATTTAAAAAACCTTCAAGAATTATTTCGAAGCAATAAATTATCAGATAAATTCCATGTTCAAGTTCAAGAAATTATTGGTTTGCTGATAGAATTATATCTAAATATTATAGATCCAGAACAATCCTATTCTGAGGGTTTTTTGATGGATTTATACGAACGGTATAAAGGGCAAAATTTACAAGGACCCGACCATACAAATATCTCAATTCCGTTTTTTGAATTTGGGTTTTTCTGCGCAATTGTTGAATATAGTATTATAAATAAACTCTTTGACAAAGCTGAAACATTTCTATTTGAGATAGACTCTTTTAATAGTAAAGACCTCAACATTAAAGATAGAATAAGATATTGTTTATTGAACTTGATCCTTGTTTTCCAAAATCCTAAAAACACAGATTCAATCAAAAGTAGTGAAGTCAGAAAGTTCAAATATCTAATAGATCAAGATGCTTCACTAGAACCAATGATTTTTGAGCTGTACCAATTTTTTAGCAATCTTCAAAAAGCTTATTTAAAGGAAGATCAATTGATTGTCTTCCAAGTTATGTTCAAGCGATTGAGTAAAATGGATGTCAGAGATGTGAAAAAACTGAACCTTTTAGCCTTCTATGAATGGGTAAATTTTATGGTTTCATCAAGGGAGACAGCTCTGAAATAACCATCGCCTAGCTATTATCTAGCTTATTATCTAAGGCTTCTATTTTGGTTTTGGAAAATTCGATTAGACATTTCTACATCAAACAATTTCTCTTCTTCTGAAAGATTATTTGCAATGCTTAAATCTCTTGGTAAAGTTATGCTAAAAACACTTCCTTTAGGTTGATTATTTGAAACCCAAATACTTCCTTGATGTAATTTTATCAATTGCCTTACAATAAACAAACCCAAACCTGTTCCCTTGGTTTTCCTGGTGTCTTCACTCCCTACTCGATAGAACTTTTTAAAAATTTTTTTCTTTTCCTCCTCCTCAATTCCCAAGCCTGTATCCAATACTTTTACAATCACTTTTTCATCTTTAAAAAAAGCGTTTACAAAAATAGCATCACCACGTTCCGAATATTTAATGGCATTTTCTACCAAATTTATAAAGACAGAAGAAAGAGCCGTTCGATCTCCCAAAACCATTAAACCATCATCTATGTCATAATCAATAACTCTTTCCTTAGAATGCTTATTCTGAAATCCGTTAACAATCTCTACCAAAATATTAGATAAATTTTGGCTTTCCTGTGCAAAAATCACCGACTCCCCATCTAATTTTGCCGCCATTAATAAGTTGTTAACCAAATTTTTCAACCGCTCCGTGTCTTGCAAAGAATTGTTTACCAACTTATCCCGATTCTCTTCACTCAATTTTCTTTTTGCCAAAGTTTGTAGCGCCAACTTTATGCTCGCAATGGGAGATTTAAGCTCGTGTGTAATGGAAAGTAAAAAATTCCGCTGCTGCCGATTGAGCATTAATTCTTTCCGAAAACCAGAATGTATTCTAAAAATTCCCAGTGCCAAAATCAACAAAAAAGCCATCCCCTCTCCGACAATCATAAAATCTTGTCTCTTTTTTTTATCTACCAATTCCAGATATTCCTTTGATTCGGCAATCCCAGCAACTGGCTTTCCCTCTTCTTTATATTCCAAGCCCAAAATATAGATGTTGTCATTAAAACTAACTTCATTCTTTTGAAAATGTAAAGTTGACCACCAGAAAAAGGTAGCGAGGATGTAGGCAACCAACACATAAAATATGACTAAAGGTTGGAATAACGAGCGAAATAACGACTTCATACAACTAAGTTAAACCATAATTAATTATTTTACACTTTTTAATTTTGCTTTTGGTTTTATTTGGTCATGTTAGTGTAAAAGAATGCTTCAATGCTTTAATTTTTGAATGCTATAATGCTTTAATGCTACAATGCTTCAATAATATTAATGGGCTCATGAAAGGATTTAGTGGAAACGTTGTTGGTCTTTGGCTATTTATTGGGTGGCTATTGACTGTTGGCTATTGGTTAAAAGCCAAGTGCCAAAAGCTAAAAGCTTTTCCACTAAATTCCTCCCTGAGCCTATTAATGCTTCAATTATTATTAGAATGCTCAATGCTTTAATCTCTTGTCCAAAACTTAATCATTCGACTCCAATCCAAGAAACATTGGAGGCTCATGAAAGGATTTAGTGGAAACGTTGTTGGTCTTTGGCTGTTGGTGGCTGTTGTTGGCTTTTGGCTGTTGGTCAAAAGCCAAGTGCCAAAAGCTAAAAGCCAATAGCTAAAAGCATTTCCACTAAATTTCTCCATGAGCCACATTGAATCATTGAATCATTTTGGACTTTGGACAAAAATATCTCCTTCTGATTCCCAAAATCAGTCCCAAAAGAAAACATAAATATTTGTAATATATGATTTAAGAGCTATCTATCCCTTTTTTGGTGTCTTTTTTACCATGTTT
>Ga0209187_1000454_pt1 | contig 71186 bp, 54 predicted proteins | sample BantaG_FD_187430 | JGI IMG/M metagenome (GOLD analysis project Ga0209187, IMG submission 187430) | Marine algal microbial communities from Bantry Bay, Ireland - BantryBay_4 metaG (SPAdes) (version 2) | ecosystem: Host-associated > Algae > Red algae > Unclassified | place: Bantry Bay, Ireland...
GATTGGCACCATCGTCGGGAAGATTGAGGAAGCCTCGGGGAGTGATCGCCCCGAGCCGAAGCCTGCCTCTGGCGGCGAAACTCCACCTCCCGCACCTCCTACGGAAAAGGCCGAAGTGATCTCGATCAAAGTTCCCGCTGCGGGAGATTCGATCACCTCAGCCACGGTAGCAGCCTGGGCCGTGTCAGATGGTTCCTACGTGAATAAAGGCGATGTCATGGTCACTCTCGACACCGATAAGGTCTCATCCGAACTCGAAGCAGAAGCTTCCGGCACCATCAAAATCGAGGTGAACGAGGGAGAGGAAGTTGATATCGGGGCAAAGATCGGGACCCTTACCACCGGCGCTGCTCCAGCAGGCAGTACCTCCTCAGATAGTGCCGCTCCTGCTCCTCCGGTAGAGAAAAAATCAGCCGAGCCGGCTGAAAAAGCAGCTCCGAAAAAGGAGCCCGCACCCGCCAAGAAAGCGGCACCGCCAGCCGAGGAAGAGGGCCGCGTAAGCCGGAAAAAGATGACGCCTTTGCGCCGCAAAATTGCTCAGCATCTCGTCAACGCCCAGCAAACTGCCGCGATTCTCACCACCTTCAACGAAGCGGACATGGCCGCAATCATGAGCCTGCGGAAGCAGATTCAGGAAGACTTCATCGCGAAGCACGGAGTGAAGCTGGGATTCATGTCCTTCTTCGTGAAAGCAGTCGTGCAAGCGCTGAAAGAGGTGCCATCGATCAATGCGCGGATTGACGGAACTGACATCATCCAGAATCATTTCTTCGATATCGGAGTGGCGATAGGAACCGAGAAGGGGCTCGTCGTGCCAGTTCTCCGCGATTGCGATAAAAAGAGCTTCGCCGAGATCGAGCAGGATATTCTCGACTACGCGGTGAAAGCGCGGGACGGGAAAATCGACTTCGGGGATCTCTCTGGCGGCGTCTTTACCGTTTCAAATGGCGGCGTCTACGGATCACTCCTCAGCACGCCGATTTTAAATCCGCCTCAGAGCGGAATCCTCGGAATGCACACCATCCAGCAGCGCCCGATGGCGGTAAATGGGGAGGTGAAAATTCTCCCCATGATGTATCTCGCGATGAGTTACGACCACCGCTTGGTCGATGGCAAGGAAGCGGTAACATTCTTGATCAGCATTAAAAACAGCATCGAGAATCCCACACGACTGATGCTCGAGATGTGATCCCATCGCGAGCGGGCCTGCGAGAATCCGCCGGAGAAAAGCGCGCGGTGTTTCGAGCTGCTAGCCACTCTGGAGTGAGTTCGAGAGCTTTGCTTACAACAGGGCGGGTCCTTGTATTCAAAACAACGTATTACATATATTGTGTGAAGTTATCCAGAGGGTCTTTTAAACAGGGGGTTGTTCTGGTCTTTGTATGGCGCCGATACCGGGATTTGTTGGAAATCCGAAAAATCGCTCAGATGAGCCATGGGACGTGCTCATCTCAAATATGCGATTCTCAGGGCCTTCCGCAGAAGGCGCTTTTTCAATGGACGATCTTGAGAAACTTTTTCTCGGCCTTATTGGTCACGACCGCAAAAACCTGGTCGCCCTTGGATAAAATGTCATCGGCTGTCGGGACGATTGCCTGGAGACCTTTGAGAAGTCCAACAAGGACGCAGCCCTCAGGCCATCTAATTTCGCCGACCGTTTTGCCGTCGGCTTTTGAGCCTTCGTCAATTTGCGTTTCAATGACCATGCCGTGGCCGAGCTTGCGGACGACGTGAAATTTATCCGAGGTGATAAATCGGGAGATCTCCTTTCGCGATGCTTCCCGTGGACTGACCGCAGCGACGACTCCGAAGTGGCGGCCGGATGCGCTGATTGCTTTGGCATAATCTGCTCGGTGAATGAGCGTCAGGCAGTTATCAGCGCCGAGACTGTTAGCTTGCAGACAGGTCATGACGTTGTCTTCATCGCTCCCGCTGGTGGCTACGAAGAAATCAGCGTCGCCGACTTGTTCCTCCTCGAGCTCGGTTACTGACGTGGCGTCTGCGTTGATTACGGTGGTGTTAGAGAGCTTGTCCGCCAGTTCGTTAGCGAGATCAACATCAGTCTCGAAGATGCGCACACGGCAGCTCCAGCTCTCGAGCATTTGAGCGAGCGCGAAGCCGTATTCGCCGCCTCCGAAGATGACGACATTGGGACCCTCTTTTTTAGCGGCTTCTTTTTGAAGGCTGTCCACCAACTGCCGTAATTTTCTGGGGCCGCCGAAAATGGTGACAATATCACCGGCTTCGAGGATGGTGTCGGCGCTTGGGACTTCGTGCTTTTCCCCACGGCTGACTAAGGCGATGCGCGTCCGGCCCGGGAATTTGAGGTCGCGTAATGGTTTGCCAAGAACCTCACTCTTCGAGCTCACGAGGACCTGCTGGAGCTCGATTTTTCCTCGTGCAATCTCTTCTACCACTAAGGAATCGGGGTTGCGGATGAACTTCGCCAACTCGATTGCCGAGAGCCGCTCGGAGCTGAAAATGTGGTCGATATTGAAGTGCCCCCGGAAGTCGAAGAGCCATTCCTCACGCTGCAGGCCGGGATGAACCCGGCTGATTACTCGCACTACCCCAAGTGATTTCACGATGCTTGCGCTCATCAGGTTGACGGTGTTTTCGCTTGTCAGAGCGAGAAAAAGCTCGCACTCGCCGATGCCCGCTTCCGCGAGCGTGTTCACGCTGCAGCCATCGCCGACAACGACTTTGGCCTCGATTTCCCGTTCCAGCTCGGCGGCTCGCTGGCCATCGTGCTCGATCACGGCGATGCTGTGGCCCCGGCGGGAAAGATCGATGGCGAGATGACGCCCAATCTCCCCTGCTCCCACGATCACGATATTCATAAGTTGTCTGGTGGATTCTCGTCTCTAAAAAGGTGATTACGAGGGTAAATTTGAGCCCCTAATCCCGGTGTTTGTCGTAGGCATTAATGATCCTTCCGACGACAGCGTGACGGACGACATCGCTAGTATCGAACTGGTTAAAAAAGACCCCTTTGACTCCCATGAGCGCATTCTCGGCTTCGATGAGCCCGGAGTCTCCTTGCCGCTTAAGATCGATCTGAGAGCCGTCCCCGGTGATGACCATCCGTGAATGCTCGCCTAGGCGGGTAAGCGCCATGAACATTTGCTCGCGGGTGGTGTTCTGCGCCTCATCAAGAATGACGAAGCTTTTCGAGAGCGTGCGACCGCGCATGTAAGCGAGCGGCGCGATCTCGATGCTGCCATCCTCAAGGCGACGCTGCCCGTCCTCGTAGCCGAGCATGTCATCGATCGCGTCGTAGAGCGGACGCAGATAAGGCGCGACCTTTTCCCGCATGTCTCCCGGCAAAAAGCCGAGGGCCTCACCGGCTTCGACAGCGGGCCGGGTCAGGACGACTCGATTTACTTCTTTATTACGGAGAAGATGTAGGCCCATCGCAACCGCGAGGTAGGTCTTGCCGGTGCCGGCCGGGCCGAGCCCAAAGACGACCTCATTTTCGATCATCGCGTTCAGGTATTCGAGCTGATGGGTGCTTCGCGGGATCACCGGCTTCCGGCCCCGCGCTCCGCCAAGCTGGATGCGGGCGAGATCGGAAATTCCAGACGAGTCCCCTGCTCCGCTAGCGTAGTCCACGGCAGTGCGGAATTCGCGCTCGGTAATCTCAGTGCCGGAGCGACGGGCGTCCTCGAGATCGGTGAAAACTCCCTCGACGAGGTGGCACCCCGCTTCTTTTCCGGTCGCGCTGATCCAGCCATCTCGGGTGACAATTTTAACTCCCGCCTTTTGCTCAAGATACTTTAATTGCTTCTCATCATGCCCGAAGAGGGACTGAAGAAAGCGTGGAGTCTCATATTCCAGCTTCAGCTGGTGGCCGTCATCGAGTTCGATTAACACAGGTGGCAATTTATAAGTGGAAATGAAAAAGACTAGAGCGATTTTCCGGGGCTATCCGGTGACCGCGATGGCACCGGTGATGGCTGCTTCCTTACAAATTGGTTCGCAATAGCGACCGCTCTCTGCCTCGCAGCGCTCACAGCAGAAAAATTGTGCATTGCAGGGTTTCCACCCGCAATTGCGGTAGCGGATCGAGGGTTCTTGGCAGATGGCGCAGCGTGAGATGACCGAGGCCTCAGGGGTGCGGTTGACCGGGACGCTAAGACGCTCATCAAAGACGTAGCACTCACCCTCGAAGCCCTCGCCTTTAACCTTCTCATCCTTCCCGTAAGTCACGATGCCGCCGTCGAGCTGGAAGACCTCACTGAGACCTTCCTTTAAAAGAAAACCGCTGAACTTCTCACAACGAATCCCGCCGGTGCAGTAGGTTAGGATCTTCTTCCCCTCCAGTTCCTCGCGATGATCGCGGACCCACTTTGGAAGATCGCGGAAGCTTGGGACGTCAGGAAGGAGGGCACCCTCGAAGCGGCCAATCTCCCACTCGTAGTCGTTCCGGGCGTCGATCATTATAACATTTTCATCCTGCATCATCTCGCGCCACTCCGCAGGCTTGAGATGGGTTGCGGTGAGGTCTTCCGGGGAAAAGTCATCTTCTCCGAGATCAAGAGTGACCACCTCATCGCGGACCTTGATCGAGAGTTTTGGAAAGACGTGCGTGTCAGAGGGATCGATCTTCCAAGCGATCCCGCGCGTGATGGGATCCTGATCAAGATGCTTCCGGTATTCCGCAGTGTCGCCGCTGAGACCTGAGAGGGTTCCGTTAATGCCTTCTTCCGCGATGAGAATCCGCCCCTTCAAGTTAAGCCGCTGGCAGAGGGCGCGGTGCTGCGCGGCATAGCCTTCCGGGTCAGGGATGCGGGCATACTTATAATAAAGGAGGACCTCGTAGGGAGTGCTCATCGGGCGCGCCGAACGCTAGCCCAAGGTAGAGTGAGAAATCCAGTGCGAGTTCGCCTTTTTAGACGGGTTCTCATGTCCTCTAGCGAGATCACGCTTGAGCGCTTGCCAAAGTAGGCGCTGTCAGTAGTTTTAGAACATCACTATTTCCTAGCTCGGCAGACAAGCTCGACGCGGGAGATCGCTCAAGCCCATACGATGTCCTTTTCTATGAGAAATCCTTTTTCTTCCCCCTTCGCCGAGAGTGCCCGCATTATTCCCCCCTCTCCTAGAAAGATTACGGGAACCGTCGTTTATCTCGCAGAAAAAGCTCCAGCGGAGGTTGTGACGAAGGACGCAGGCGAGATCGCGAGCGAGAGCGTCCTCGAAAAAAGCGGACTCACGAGCGCTCCAGCACCGCTCCCGAGCAAAGACGAGGAGCGGCCTCCTAAGAAGGAGATTCCCGAGGAGCCCGCGGCCGAGGCGAGCGAAGAAATCGAATCCGCGAAAGCCGATGAAGTCGTCGCACCAGCGGATGGCTCGATGCCTTCAGACGACGTCGACGCGATCAATGAACTCGGCGAAAAATACCAAGCTTTCAAAAAGGAGCTTTCTAAAATCATCATCGGCCAAGAGGACGTCATCGAGCAGCTCGCGATCTGCCTTTTCTCCCGCGGCCACGGCCTCCTGATGGGAGTTCCCGGACTTGCCAAGACGCTTCTCGTTTCCTCCGTCGCCGAGACGCTGAATCTCGATTTCAAGCGCATCCAGTTCACCCCCGACTTGATGCCCTCGGACATTACTGGAACGGATATCATTCAGGAAAATGAGGAAGGCCGTCGGGAGTTCGAGTTCGTCAAAGGTCCCGTCTTCGCCAACATTGTCCTCGCCGATGAGATCAACCGTGCGCCTGCCAAAACCCAGTCCGCGATGCTGGAAGCGATGGGTGAGCGAAAGGTGACCGTCCTTGGGCGCACCTACCCGCTAGCCCCTCCCTTCTTCGTTCTCGCTACGCAGAACCCGGTCGAGCAGGAAGGGACTTACCCTCTGCCCGAAGCTCAGCTAGACCGCTTTATGTTCCTCATCGAGGTCGATTATCCCACTGAAGATGAGGAGCGCCGCATCGCCCGCGAGACCACCGGAGCTGACAAGGCACCGCTAGAAGCGCTCCTGACCGGCGAGGAAGTGATTAACTACCAGAAGCTCGTCCGCCGCGTCCCCGTCCCAGATCATATTTACGACTACGCTGTCGAGATCGTCCGCCGCACGCGCCCGGATTCCGATGCCGCACCTGAGTGGATCAAAGAATACGTCGGCTGGGGAGCCGGTCCTCGGGCGGTCCAGTATCTCATTCTCGGCTGTAAGGCTCGCGCCGCCTTGCGCGGCACCTACATGGCCTCGCTGGAGGATATCGAAGCCGTCGCTCAGCCTGTCCTCAGTCACCGGGTTCTCACCAACTTCGCCGCAGAATCCCAAGGGATGACCTCAAAGAAGATCGTCGCGCGATTGATCGAGGAGATGCGCGATGATGCTTAAGTTCGATAGGACCCCTTCGTCCGCTGTGACCTATCGAACCCCATGAAATACGACTTCCTAGACACCGACGTGCTCGCCCGACTTAAGGCGATCCCGATGGAGTCACGCTTTCCGATGGTGGGAAATGTCGCGGGCCGTCACCGGTCTCCGCACCGTGGGTCCTCGGTGGAATTTGCAGAGTATCGTAAGTATGTCCCGGGTGATGACACCCGTCGGCTCGACTGGAAGGCTTATGCCCGCTCGGATCGCTATTATATTAAGGAGTTCGAGGCCGACACGAACCTACGCGCTTACTTCGTTGTCGATTCCTCAGGCTCGATGAATTTTTCCTCCGGCGAGAACCCGAGCAAGATCGAGTTCGCGCGCCGAATCGCTGCTACCCTGAGTTACCTCATCGTCAACCAAGGCGACTCTGCCGGACTCACTTGCTGCAATGATAAACTGCATCTTGAAATACCGCCAAGCCGCCGCCCCGCCCAGCTGCAGCACATTTTCGATTCCCTCGCCGCAGTTGAGCCTAAGGGCGAGACCGGTCTCGTCGAGGCCCTCCACACCATTGCTGAAAAGATTCAGCAGCGCGCGCTCGTCGTCATTCTCTCGGACCTCTTCGTCGACTCGGATGAACTCGCGGCCGCACTTCAGCACCTGAGATTCCGGAAGCACGACATCGCGATGTTCCACCTCCTCGATCCTCAGGAGGTCGCTTTTCACTTCGAGAGACCGCATCGCTTTATTGACTTAGAAGATGGCACCTCGATCGTGGCTGAACCCAATCTTATCGTGGACGAATACCACGCCGCGCTGAATGAGTTCCTCATCGCGACGGAGAAGAGCTGCTACGATGTCAATGCGGACTACCAGCTCCTTGAGACGGACTCCGATATCGAGGAAGTTGTTTCGAATTTCATTACCGGACGCCTGACCAAGAAAAGCTAAATCACCTTTTGAACTTCCTCGCACCAGCGCTCCTATGGGGGCTTTTAGCAGCCGCCATTCCGGTGATTATTCACCTCTTGAATCGGCGCCGCTTCCGCACCGTGAAGTGGGCCGCTACCACCTTTCTGCTCAAAGCCTCGCGAGAGTCCCGGGGTAAGAAGCGGCTTAAGCATCTTCTTATTTTGGCCTGCCGGACCCTCGCTATCGCGGCCCTAATCTTCGCGGTCGCGCGACCGCTTGTGGGATCTTTTCTTGGCTGGGGCGGAGGTTCCGTCGAGACCGTGGTGCTCGTTCTGGATCGCTCTCCTAGCATGGAAATTCGCTCGGGGGATGCCCAGCCCAGCCAGCGAGAGGCTGTTCTCACACGCATCGCGGAATCGCTTAAAAATATGGGTGGTCCCCGGCTCGTTTTGATCGATAGCGCGAGCGGAGAGGTGCAGGATGTTGCTTCGCCAGAAGTGCTTCCCGAGCTCTCGGCGACTCAGGCCACCGACACCCAGTCCGATATTCCTCGGCTCCTCTCCCGAGCTGTCGACTACCTCCAGGAAACCCAGCCCGGCCGGGCCGAGATCTGGCTCGCTTCTGACCTTCAGCGTGGTGATTGGAAGCCGAGCGATGCGCAGTGGCAGGCAGTCGAGAGCGGGATCGCGAATCTCCCGACCAAGACGAAGCTCCGCATTCTCTCAGCTGATCCTAAAAATTCGGGAAACCTCTCGCTCGATCTTCTCTCCTCACGCCGGAGCGATGACGCACTCCTGCTCGATCTTAGAATTACCCGGGGAGACGCAAAAGGCGAAGCCTCCGTGGCGCTCACCTACTCGCTCGATGCTGCGCGGTCCTCAGAGCGCGTCACCATTTCCGGATCCGAGCTGCGCTTCCAGAAACGTCTCCCGCTTGACGCTGGAACTAGCAGCGGCTTTGGCTGGGTCGCCCTCACCGCAGATAATAATCCTCGCGATAACGCCGTCTTTTTTGCCTACGGCGAAAAGGCGAACGTCATGAGCTATCTCGTCACCGATGAGCCTTCATCAGATGCGGCACGCTATCTCCAGCGCGCCGCCGCCCCGCTCGGCTTTACCCGACAGGAATGCGAAGTCCTTACCCCGGTCGAGCTCTCCCGCATCGATTGGTCGGTCGCTTCGCTCGTGATCTGGCAGGCTGGTCTTCCTGCTGGCGCGGCCGCGCAGCAACTTACCCAGTTCGCCGAGGGTGGCGGATCAGTTCTCCTCGCTCCGCCCGCGGGTGTTTCCGCAAATTCCATCTTCGGCCTTTCTTGGGGTGAGACTGAAGGAGCACCCGACGAGCAATTTTTCATCGCCGGACCTTGGGTTCCTGACGACGGACCTTGGGCTCATGGCGTCAATAGCGAACCACTTCCCCTCAAGGAGCTCCGCGCCGTCAAGCGCCGCCAGATCGAGGGAGAAGGTGCGGTGCTCGCGGAATGGGATGATAAGTCCCCCCTCCTCCTCCGCCATCTTACTGGAAAAGGCACCGTCATTTTTCTAAGCACCCTGCCAGACGACCGCTGGTCGAATCTCGAGTTCACCGCGCTCCATCTCGTCGCCTCGCAGCGGCTCATTCAGAAGGGATCCGATCGGCTTCACTCGGGCTTCCGCGCACTCGCTGGAAGTGAAAAGGCGAAGACGAAAAACGATGAGATCCGTGAGCGGCTCGATACCTTCGAGGAGCATGATGCGTCTCATGAGCACTACCGCAGTGGCGTCTATCGCCTCGGCGAGCGCGTTGTCGCGGTCAATCGAGCGCCCGCTGAATCCTCCCCTGAGAAGGTCAGTGAGGATGGCCTGCGGGAGCTTCTCGGTGAAACCTCCTTCTCCTTTTTTACCGATGATAATAGCGAGGATGACTTCATCAAAGAAGCCTGGCGGGCCTTCTTAATCGCCGTTCTTTTCTTCTTACTCGCGGAAGCGCTTCTGTGCCTCCAGCCCAAGCCGGGCACATCGCCTGTTAGAAATTCACCCAAGCCCTCCCCTGCCTCGTGAACCATTTTAACATCGGAAATCTCCACTTCCAGGCGGGCACTCTGACCTTGGTGCTGGTTCTCATCGCCCTCCTCGTGGGCGCCTTTCTCTGCTTCACCGCAGTGCGCCGCTCGGTCCGCCCTAAGCGGACCGGCAGTCTCGAAGTTCTCCGCTTTCTCTGTATCCTCTTAGCGGCCCTCATGCTCCTCGGCCCAGAATGGCGCCGCGTCGAGTCGTCCGACCTCCAGCCGGAAATCGCCATCGTCTGGGACGAATCACTCTCGATGACGACAGAGGATGCCCGCGTTCCCAAAACGATGCCTGGCGGGGGCAAAGTCGTCCCACGGGAAACCCTCGTGAGTGTGATCCGAGAAACCGAATTCTGGAATTCTTTCACCGAGGGTGAGAAAAATAGAGTCACCTTTTCAAGCTTCGGAGCTCTGCCCGGCGATGCTGACCCGGCACTCGCCGCGATGGCCGGCACCGATCTTAATCGAGCACTGAAGGATGTCTTGGAGTCCGGGAGTAACCTGCGAGCCGTCGTGCTCATGAGTGATGGCACCTTTAACATCGGCAAGTCCCCCGTCGACTCCGCGCAGCAGATGCGGATTCGAGGCATTCCTATCTACGCGATGGGGACTGGAGCAGCTCAGCGACTTCCCGATCTTGATCTCGAGTCGGTCAATGCCCCGACCTACGGAATCGTGGGCGAGAACGTGCAGATCCCTTTCTCGATCACCTCCTCTCTTCCGCGGGATGTCCGCACCATGGTGCGCCTGCGCAGTGAATCGGGTAAGGAGCGCACGAAGGACATTGTTATTCCTGCCAACAGCACCTTTGACGACTCCCTCCTCTGGCGCATCGAGAAGGAAGGTTCTACCAAGCTGACTTTATCAATCCCTTTCGCCAATGATGAACTCGTCGAGAGTAACAACGCGCGCGAATTTATCATCGTGGGTAAGCCGGAGTCGATTCGTGTTCTCGTGATCGAAACTCTCCCCCGCTGGGAGTATCGCTTCATCCGAAACGCTCTCTCGCGTGACCCCGGGGTCAAGGTCGACTGCCTTCTCCTCCACCCCCAGCTGGGGCTCGGTGACGGGCCAGATTACATCAGCGCCTTCCCCGAAAAGCTCGAAGACCTGCAAAAGTATGACGTCGTTTTTGTCGGTGACGTAGGGATCGGTGAAGGCGGCCTTAGTGTCGAGCAGGCCGACCTCATCAAGGGACTTGTCGAGAGTCAGGCTTCAGGAGTCGTTTTCATCCCAGGGCCGCAAGGGAAGCAGTTCGAGCTGGCGCAGTCAGAACTCGGGGATCTCATTCCAGTCGAGCTCGATGAGAGCAAAAAAGAAGGCTTCAGCGATTCGAACGCGGCTCCGATGCGCCTCACCACCGAGGGTGAAAAAAGCCTCCTCACCATGTTGGGCGATGACGAGCGGCAAAACGAGTCGATCTGGAAGAGCCTGCCCGGATTCTACTGGCAAGCCCCCGTCATCCGGGCCAAGGCGGGCACGCAAGTTCTGGCGGTGAATGAGAATCGTCGCAACTCGTCTGGTCGAGTCCCCATCCTCGTGACCTCACGAGCGGGCTCAGGAAAGGTCCTCTACCTCGCGATCGATTCGGCTTGGCGCTGGCGTCGCGGAGTCGAAGATCTCTACCACTACCGATTCTGGGGCCAAGTTGCCCGCTGGATGTCTTACCAAAGAAATATGGCCGCAGGTGAGCGAGTGCGCCTCTTTTTCACCCCGGAGCGGCCCAAGCCTGGCGAGTCCGTATTCTTATCCGTAAATGCTTTTTCCCCAGAGGGGGCCCCTCTCACCGAAGGAGTCGTGCAAGTCGAGCTCACCGCTCCCGATGGCTCGATGAGCATCCGCGAGCTCGAGAGCGATGATTCCTCGTGGGGCTCCTTTACCGGCAAGTTCGGAGTCGACCAACCCGGCACTTGGAACCTCCGTGCCTTCGTTGCTGGAGATGAAGCCGCGGCTATCGAGACGCGCATCATTTCCCAGACCGATCCCATCGAAAAAATCGGCTTGCCTGCGCGCTTCGACGTGCTCGAAGAAATGGCGGAAGTATCCCGGGGTCGACTCGTCTCACCAGCGCAGCTTGATGACCTAATAGATGAAATCAGCGCCCTACCCGAACCGCAACCACTCGTCACCGCGACCAAGCTCTGGGCGCACTGGATTACCCCCCTCATCCTCGTGATTCTTCTTTCGCTCTTCTGGATGGGCCGGAAGCTCAACGGCACATTCTAGAAAAGAGGAGGGAATTCTAAACATGTCCCCCTGCCTTCTTACCCTCTGCTCAAAAATCCCGAGCCAGATCTGGAAGCATAAAAAAAAGCATCCGGCGCGAACCAGATACTTTTTTGAAAATGAGATGTGGTCAGACGTGCGCCCTCATCGATTCGGGAAGCGGCTCATCCTTACGGCCAAGAATCTTACGCATCTTACCGAGGGCGATGTTTTGCACCTGGCGAATCCGCTCGCGGCTGACGCCGAAGTCACGACTGATTTCTTCCAAGGTCAGGGGCTTTTTGCCATTTAAGCCGAAACGATGGTCGATGATGTGCGCTTCTCGTTCGTCAAGCGTGTCGAGCAAGCCGTCCAGTTCATTGTGGAGGTTCTTGCCTTCGAGAGCCATCGCCGGATCGGTTGCTTTCTCGTCTTGGACCGTCTCGCCCAGCTGAGTTCCATTCTCGTCACCGAGGGGAGCGTCAAGCGAGGCAGGCCGCATGGAATATTGCTTGAGAAGGGAAAGCTTTTTGAGAGGTATTCCAAGTTCCTCGCTGAGTTCCTCATCGGTCGGGGTGCGCCCGAGTTCCTCAGACAAGATATTCGAGATCCGGCGCACCTTTGCGATCTTATCGATCATGTGGACCGGGAGACGGATTGTCTTGCCCTGATTCGAGAGCGCACGCTTGATCGATTGCTTAATCCACCACGCAGCGTAAGTTGAGAGCTTTCCACCCTTTTCTGGATCGAATTTATCGACTGCTTTCATAAGACCTATGTTTCCCTCCGAAATCAGGTCTGCCAAAGGGAGGCCATAATCAGAGTAGTCTCGTGCAATTTTCACGACTAGGCGGAGATTTGCCTTAATCATGTGCTCACGGGCCTTTTCATCTCCGCGCGAGATCCGGTCGGCCAGTTCGATCTCCTTCTTTGGAGTGATCAAGTCAGTCTTCATGATTTCACGCATGTAGACGCTGGTGCTGCTGTTTTCGCTAGTTGTGGACATTGTATTATATGTTCGATTAATGAAGAACTGAGCAGAACTTATGCCCGCCCGGTTTCTCATACGAGGAAAAACTCCTGAAGTTTCAGTAATTCTCGAAAATTCTAATTCTTGTCTCATTTTCAGGATTAAATAGCCCATTTAAAATGGCGAAATTCCCTCTCGAAAGATGAGCCGGAACATCGGAGAGTTCCCGCGAGGATGACGGAAGAGGAAAGCATCGAGGAAATGATGCGGCAGGTGCGCCGCCTCGAGATCCGAGCGCGCCGTCTTGCGAGCGAGACCTTTTCGGGCGAATACCACTCCTCATTCAAAGGCGCAGGCCTCGATTTTGACGAGTTCCGCGAATATCAACCGGGCGATGAGATCCGCTTCATCGATTGGAACGTGACTGCGAGGATGCAGGAAACTTACGTGCGGAAGTTCCGCGAGGAGCGGGAGCTTTCAGTCGTGATCGTGGTCGATGTCTCAGGGTCGACGGATTTTGGGAGCGATCACCTTTCGAAGCGCGAGCGCGCCGCCGAGCTCACCGCCCTGATGGGCTTCAGCGCTCGCTACAATGGGGACAAGGTGGGCCTTTTGCTCTTCTCAAAAGGCCCCGAGCTTTATCTCCCGCCCCGGAAGGGTGGCAAGAATGTCATTCGCGCCATTCGAGAAGTTCTCGCCGCTAAGCCGGAGGATCCCGGGACTTCGGTCAGTTCAGCTTGCGAGTTTCTTCATCAGACGCTGAAGCGGAAGTCGCTCATCTTTTTTATCTCGGACTTCATTGACTGGGGATTTGAAAAGACGCTTGGCTCGCTTGCGCAGCAGCACGATGTCGTGGCCCTCTCACTTGTTGACCCTCTTGAGGAGGACATCCCAGCAGTCGGTGAAGTCCAGTTCCGCGATCCAGAAACCGGTCTGACCACCGTCGTGAATACCTCCAATCCTAACGCGCGCATGGGCTTGGTAAAGCTGGCCCGGCGCTACCGCGAAGGATTGTCAGCCTTCTTCAATAAGCGAGGGATCGACCACGCCGAGATCTCGACTTCCGAGGACTACCTCCCGACCCTCCACAAACTTTTCCAACGCCGGGCTCGGCGAAAAAACTAAGCGATGCCACCGGAAGAACTTCCCACGCTCCCTCATGAGATCGGCTCGCCGGAGGACTATCTCCCCCCCACCCCACTCTGGGTGTGGCTCGTCGGCGGGGCCCTTGCTCTTCTTTTCCTCTACTTTCTGGTCTCATGGATCCGACGCTTCACTGGGGGATCGAAGGCTGTTTCCGCGCCCGGGCCTGACTACTTCGTCCTCGCTGCCCAGCGACTTGACGCTTTGAAAAAAGAGACCTCCTCGCTGGCAATCGCACCCTTTGCCTCCTCGGTCTCGATGGTGTTTCGTGAATGCCTCGCGAAGGTCCTTAACGATCCTGCGCTCTTCGAGACCGATGAAGAAATCGCGCTCCGCTTGCAAAGTCTCGAGCGGGTTCCTCCTTCAGCACGGATCTTGCTCTCAGACCTTAGCGCCGCCAAGTATGCCCCCTCTGGCACTAATCCCGGACAGGCCGAGGAGTTTATTCAGCAAGCCTCAGACGCGCTGCGCGACGTCTACCAATCCCAAAAGCCGAGCGAATCGTAATGAGCTACCTCGACCACTTCGTTCTCGCCCAGCCCTGGTGGCTTTTGCTCCTCCTCGCAGTGCCTGTGCTCATCTTTCTGGGCTACAAGCAGGGCGCGCGCAGCTGGGTCGTCTATCCCACTCTCCGGATTCTGGGAACTCTGGGATACAAGGCCAAAGAGGCTCCCTTCCGCCTCGCCCCCCTTGTCCTTCCCCTCATTCTCATCCCAGCAATCATCGCGATGGCACGACCACAGTGGCAGAATGAACGGACCTCACGAACTGCCAGCGGAATCGATATTCTCGTAGCGCTCGACATCTCTCAGTCGATGGATACCCGCGATTTTCAATCATCCGATCCTCGCTTTAGAAACCCCCAGCGGCGCATCGATGCCGCGCGGGAGGTTCTTCTGAACTTCATCGGCCAGCGGCGGGATGACCGCATCGGCCTCGTCACCTTCTCAGGGCGTCCCTACACCGTGGCTCCACTGACGCTTGAGCACGATATTTTGAAACTCAAAATCGGAGAGATCGTGCTGGTCTCGGGCCGTCGTGACGAGGGCGGCACCGCCATCGGAAGTGCCATTAATGCCGCCAGCATCCGCCTCGATAACCAAAAAGAATCGAAGAGCAAGATCATCGTGCTCGTCACCGATGGAGCTAATAACTCCGGCAAGATCTCTCCCGAACAAGCAGCCGAACTCGCTGCGGCGCTGAAGATAAAGATCTATACCATCGCGATCGGAACCGAGAGCGGCCGCTTGGTAGGAATGCCTCAGCAGGAGTATGACGAAGAAACCCTCATCAAGATCGCGGGCTTAACGAAGGGGGAATTTTATCGTGCCAAGGATGTTTTCGATCTCCGCGACGCTTTCAAAAGTATCGACTCTCTTGAGAAAACCGAGGTCGAGCATTCCAGCTGGATCCAGGTGAAGGAATATTACCACTGGTTCCTGCTTCCCTCTGCCATCGGTCTCGGCCTTTATTTTTTCATCGTCGCCCTGCGCCCTCCTCCTTTTCCCTAAGCTCATGACCTTTGCCGAACCGACTTGGTTTCTCTTGCTGATCGTGATCCCGCTGGTGGTCGTGTTTCAGCTTTTTATCTGGCTCAGGCGCGGGAAAGCTTGGAAAAAACTTGTCGCCGAGCGCCTCCGTAAGCGCCTCGTTCAGCCGCGTTCTCTCACGATGGTCTTCATAGCGCTCGGGCTTGCGATGACGGGCTTCGGCCTCCTTGTCACCGCGCTCGCCAAGCCAGAGGCCGGTGAGGAATGGGTCGAGACTCGGACCGAGAGCCGAAATCTTCTCCTATGTTTCGATATTTCTCAAAGCATGCTGACCGAGGACGCCGGTGCGGGAAGCCGGCTCGACGCCGCCAAGGCCGCCGCTCTGGAAGTCGTCGAGCGCTTCCCTACCGACCGCATCGGGCTCCTTATTTTTTCCGGAGAGACTCAGGTCACAGTTCCTCTCACCATCGATCACACCTTTCTTAATCAGACGATCAACCAACTCAACCCGCTCGATCTCCCCCTCGGCGGCTCGAATTTAGCGCGCGCACTTGCTGATGCCACCAGCCTGCTGATGGAGACGGGTCAGCGCAACAACGTCCTGATCGTTCTAAGCGACGGCGAGGATCACTCGTCCGGGATCGAGTCAGCGGCCCGTCAAGCGCGCTCCGGCGGGATCATCGGCTACACCCTCGGTTTTGGTTCTCAGAAAGGCGACTTCATCAAGGACCCACGCGAGCGCGATGGCTACTTCGTCGATCGCCGGGGAAACCGCGTGGTGAGTCAGCTAAAGGAGGACTCTCTCCGCAAGATCGCAGAAATAACAGGAGGAGCCTACGCCGCCGGTGTCGGGAGCGGATTTCTGGGGAGCCTCGATGCCGCCGTGGCCCAGCTCGATATCGTGCAGCAAGAAGGTGGTCAGCAACGGATTGCGAAACCGGTCTATCAATGGTTTCTTCTCCCCGCCCTCCTTCTCCTAATGAGTTCCATCTTTGTAAGCCGCTTTTCCCGAAGCCCCGTCGCCGCCGCTGCCTTGCTCGCCACTTTCGCCTCGATCGATCCTGCCTCAGGTGCCGAGCTTAGTGATATCTATCTCGGTAAAAAAGCGACCCGTGAGGGTGAGTTCCAAATCGCCCAACGCCTCTTCGAGACCGCCGCCGACTCTGCTCAGGGTGAGAGAAGCGCCCAGCTCCACCTCGCGGCTGGTGCCTCCGCTGCGAAGATGAAGCAATGGCCCCAAGCAATCACCTCCTTCGGCCGCGCCCTGACTTCAGACGAGGATCAGACCCGACGCGAGGCTCACTTCGCTCTAGGCAATGCTCTTTTTTACTTAGGCGCGAGCGATGAAGGAGAGCGTGGCAAAGCTTGGCAAGGCGCAGTCGAAAACTATCAAGCGAGCCTCGCCATTGAGGAAACCCTCGCGGCGCGTGAAAACCTCGAAGCTCTCGAGGAACTCCTCAAAAAGGAAAAAGAACAAGAACAAGAGCAGGAGGACGAGGAGAAGAAGGAAGAAAAAGAAGAAAAAGAAGAATCTGAGGAGCAAGAATCGGACGAGTCTGAAAGCGAGGAAGAACAGAAAGAAGATGGTGAGGAACCTGAGAACAAAGGCGAGCAAGGAGAGGAAAAAGACGACGCTGAGGGTCAGGAAGATAAGCCCGAGGACGGCGAGAAGGGCGAAGACGGGGAAGAATCGCAAGAAGAAGGCGGCGACAAAAAAGACCCCGGCGAAGAGTCCGGGAGCGAGGGTGAGGAGGACCAAGAGGAAACAGAAGGCGAGCAACAACCTTCCCAGGCCGAGGAGGCCGAGGAGTCCGAGAAGGAGGAAACTCCCGAAGAACAGGCCCGCCGCATTCTTAACCAACAAGCCGATTTCGGGGGCCGCCCTCCGACGTCCCGCCGCCGTCCCCTCCGCCGCCCGGAGAAGGATTGGTAAGCGCTATTTTTACCGTGAATTGGATCACCCGCTTCTTTTTCCTGCTTCTCCTTGCACCTCTTCTGCGCGCCCAGTCCGTGCGCATCGAGGCCAGCATGGAAAGCTACTTTCTCGTGCAAGGTGAGGAAGTCGTGCTCACGATTTCCGTGGAAGGGATGAATGTCTCCGGCTTCCCCGCCACGCCCGCGATAAGCCCCCTGACACTGCGCCAGCTCGGCTCCGGTAAGCAGCTTGTGAATCGCCGAGTCACCCGCACCTTCACCTACGGGGTGTCCTCGGTGAAGACTGGCACCTTTGTCATCCCCTCCTTCCGCCTTGGCGGCGCTCAGACCAAGGCGATGACCCTCCATGTGATGGATCGCAGCCAGTTGAAGAAGGAAGCCTTCATGCAGGGCGGCCAGACCTTCCACTACTACTCCGCCGTATTCGTCGCTAATACGAACCCCTACCTTGGCGAGACTCAGGTCGTCGAGGCGAAGCTCTACATCCCATCCGACGTTCGCATGATCGGTCCGCACTATGCCGATTTTGACAAAAAAGATGCCGTCGCTTGGCGCTTCGATCCCGTCCAGAGTTCGGGCGGAGGCTTCCGGCAAGAGGGTCAAATCTACCGGGCCACCTCCTACCGAAGTGCGCTCACCCCCCTCAAAGCAGGAGACCTTTCCTTCGGGCCGGGAACGGCGGAAACTCTGATGAGCTTTCGGGTCAGCCATCGCGGTCGCCTTTTCTGGGAACGACAAAGTATCACCTGCCACTTCCCGGCTCTCTCCTTAAATGTCCAAGCGCTCCCCGAGCCGCAACCCGCAGGCTACACCGGCGCTGTAGGCGACTTCCGTCTCACCGCTTCGCTCAGCGGGCGCGATATCAAGGTAGGCGATCCCATGACGGTGGAACTCCAAGTCTCGGGCACCGGGAACCTCGACCAGCTGGCCCCACCCCGCTTGCTCGATGACGCAGACGACTTCAAGCAATTCGACATCTCAAAAAAAGCCCAAGGCAGCGAAAGGCGGAGCGCGACCGGGACGGTCGAGTTCTCTCAGGTGATTCGTCCCACCCGCGTGACTGATCAACTCCCGCCCTACGAGCTCGTCTTTTTTGACCCTACCTTAAAAAAATTCCGCAGCACCGTCACCCCTGCCATCCCGCTTTCGGTCGCGCCAGCACCTCAGACGGTAGAAAAAGCGCCCCCCGAGCCCGGCTCCTCACTTGCCTACCTCCCACCCGGCAGCAAGACCATCCCTGCCATCTCGACCCCGCGCCCGATCTGGTTTTGGCAAATTATCCCCGCGCTCCTCGCTCTCTATCTCATCGCCAAAAAGCTCACGCCCACTCTCGCCCATAAGCAAAAACAGTCGCAGATCAGCAAGGAATTCGATGCCGATTTAGACGCCGCGATGAGTTCATCGGACCGGGTCTCGTTTTACCGCTCTTCGGCTCAGTTTCTCGATCGCTGGACAGGTCAAAAGGCGGCTCCGGAAGGTGCCGAGGAGATCGTTCGGATTCGCGATGAGATCTGCTTCAGCCCGGATTCTCCCGCCGAGCCAATCCCCCCAAAGGAAAAATCCGCCGTTCGCGAGGTCCTCCGCCAGCTTGCTCCCCTCCTCATACTTCCGCTCCTACTTTTTCCCGACACCCTCCACGCAGACCGCCAAGAGAAGCTCGCTGAAGCCCTCGCTAACCCCACCCCGGAAGCCTTTTACAACCTCGGTCTTGAGGAAGAAAAAGCGGAGAACCACGCCGCCGCTGCCCTCTACTACTACCGGCACGAGGCTTACGCCGGAAAAAGCGAGGCACTCGAACCCCTCCTGCGCCGCATTTCCGCCATCCGTCGGATCAAGCCGCGCGGGATGGAAATGATCAGTCTCATCCCCCGCCCCTTTTTCGAGCAATGCGGGTTCGCATTCCTCTGGGGCCTCGGTCTCCTCCTTCTCGTCTTTATTTTACGAGCCCGTCGCTGGCTTCCCTTCCTTCTCCCCATCACCATCATTGCGGGCGCTTTGTGGCTCCTCGCAAAGGTCTTCTACCCCCGCGATATCAGCTTCCTGCCCCTGAGAGAACTTTCGGTAATCATGAGCGATGAAGACCTTCGCGACGCTCCCTTCGCAGGCTCCATCACGTCCCGGAACGTCCCGCTCGGCAGCATCGCCGCCGTCACTAGCCAGCGCGGCGAGTGGGTCTTCATCGAGCTCCCAAGCGGCTCGGCCGGATGGCTCCCTAAGGCGTCGGTGGCTCCGATTGCGGGTCGAGAAGTGCCGAATCCGTCGACTTCACAAAAAGACTGACCTGTTCCAGCTCAAGCGCCAAATCGACACTATTGACCGTAACATTTTCTGGCACCTGCAGAACCGTCGGCGAAAAGCTGAGAATCCCCTGAATACCCGCCCTGACGAGATCGTTCGCCACCGCTTGCGCTTGCTCCACCGGCACTGACAGAATGGCGAGACGGATCGAAAATTCCTCTACAATCTTAGGCATCTCGCTCGCATGATAGACCGGCACCGCTATCCCGCGCTGAGCCACCGCTTCCGGCGACGCGTCAAAAGCCGCCACCACCTCAAAACCCTCCTTATGAAATCCTCCGTAACGTAGAAGCGCCGCCCCCAGATTTCCCGCTCCCACTAAAATAACCGGCTGAAGATGGGCCCTCCCGAGGATCCCCCCGATCGCGGTCGTGAGCTCTTGAACTGAGTAGCCCAATCCTCGTGTCCCAAAGGTTCCCAGATAAGTCAGATCGCGCCGCAGCTGAGAAGGATTCACCCCCGCCGCCTTCGCAAGAGCTGATGACGAGATCGTGAGCGTCTCCGCATCCTCCAATCTTCGCAAGCAGCGATGATAAATCGAAAGCCGATAAATCGTCTTGCCCGGAATTTGATCTTTTCCCACCGCCAGACCATCAGAACCTCCCCCCCTTCTGTCAAGGAACGCTTCAAGAGACCTAAGCAATTGCCTTTCACGGAAAAAAGGCGAATCCTCGCTCCATGAAGGAACTCAAGGACGGAATCCGAGCGCTCGTCCGTATCGATTTTCAAGGAAACGTTCATAAACAGTTCCGTGGCACCGACTCCGATCTCCGCTTCGCAAATGAGGTGAAAGTCCTCCAAGCCCTCGAGGAACGAGGCTGCCCAAATGTCCCCGTCCTCATCGACTCGGACCCCGAAACTCTCACCATCGTCACCACCAGTTGCGGATCCCCCGCCCCCCTCCTCACTCAGGAAAAGGCGACCGCTCTCTTCGACGAACTCGAGGAGTGCTACGGCATCCGCCATGACGATCCCGAACCGCGAAATGTCACTTACTCCGCCAAGCTCGGCCGCTTCTGCCTTATCGACTTCGAACTCGCCGAAATCCTCCCCCTTCCTCGGAAAGAAGATCGCGGCACCGCCATCTGGCGCGCCACCTGGCAGGCCCTCACCGAGCAAGGCACCGGACATGAGGGAAATGACGACTCCTCCATCGCCCTCGCCGTTTGCCCGAAGGCCGTCCGCCTCCTCGCCGACTCCGGCGAAGAACTCCTCGATCCCGAGCACCTCGTCCTCGCCGTCTCGGATGGCATGGGCGGACGCCAGGCTGGCGAATTCGCCTCCCGCCTCATCACCAAATACGTCCGCCGTGAAGCAGCCCATCTCTACCAAGGCCTCACCTCAGGGGGCGATATCGACACCCTCCTGGGCGACCTTTTAAAAAGCGCCCACCAAGGCCTCCTCGAAATTATGAAGGGCGATGCCAATATCAAAGGAATGGGAGCCACCCTCAGCCTCGCTTGGATCACCCCCGACACCCTCCACTGGGCCCACGTCGGCGACTCCCGCCTCCACCTCCGCACAGAGGAAAAAGTCACCCAGCTCACGAAGGATGACTGCATCGCATGGCGGCAATACCACACCGGACAGCTCACCGAGTATGCCTACCGCCACCACCCCCGCCGCTCTGTCCTCACCGAGGTTCTTGGTGGATCCAGCAGCACCATCTACCCCCAGACCGGCTCCTGCCCCATCTCAGAGGGCGCTCGCCTCATGCTCTGCTCAGATGGCGTTGTCGATGGCCTCTCGGACGCCGCTATCGCCGACGAACTCTCCCAACCCGGCACCGCCACGAAAATCGCCAAGAACCTCATGACCCGCGCCCGCGCCAATGCCCAGCGGGATGACACCACCCTCATCGTCGCAGACCTCTCCCACGTCTAGTGAGATTGGCACGTCGAGTGCTTCACGCGTCCTGCTAATAAGGACGACCACCCGGAAATATGGTGTTGCCACGGCTTCGATTCTTGTCGAGTCTGCCCCCCACGTTACCAAGGAATCCTCCTAGCAACCACTTAAACCTATGGCTAAATACCGACTCGATTACATCTGGCTGGACGGCTACACGCCCGTTCCGAATCTCCGCACCAAATGCGTCATCAAGGAATTTGATGATTTCCCTACCGTCGATCAACTTGATGACTGGGGCTTTGATGGCTCATCTACCCAGCAGGCTGAAGGAGGCGACTCCGACTGTGTCCTCAAGCCCGTCGCCGCCTATCCTGACGGAACGCGTGAAAATGGCGTCCTCGTCATGTGCGAAGTCATGCTTCCTGACGGCTCCGCCCACCCATCCAACACACGCGCTGGCATCCTCGATGACGAAAACGCATGGTTCGGCTTCGAGCAGGAATACTTCCTCGAAAAAGACGGCGGAATCCTCGGCTTCCCGAAAGGCGGATTCCCTGCCCCTCAGGGCACTTACTACTGCGGAGTCGGCTACCAGAACGTCGGAGACATCGGCCGCGCCATCGTCGACGAACACCTCGACCTCTGCCTCTATGCCGGGATCAACCACGAGGGCATCAATGCCGAGGTCGCCATGGGCCAGTGGGAATTCCAGATCTTCGGAAAAGGATCCAAGCGCGCCGCAGACCAAATCTGGGTTGCTCGCTTCCTCCTCGAACGCCTCTGCGAAGAATATGGCGTCACCGTGAACTACCACTGCAAGCCGCTTAAAGGCGACTGGAATGGCTCTGGAATGCACGCAAACTTCTCCACCACCAAGCTTCGTGAAGAAGGCGGTAAGGAATATTTCGACAAGCTCATGGCCCAGTTCGAAAAGAACACCATGGAGCACATCGCCGTCTATGGTCCGGATAACGACCAGCGCCTCACCGGCCTCCACGAGACCCAGTCGATCGACAAGTTCTCATGGGGTATTGCCGACCGTGGCGCCTCCATCCGCGTCCCCCACTCCTTCGCTAAGAACGATTGGAAAGGCTACCTCGAGGACCGTCGCCCGAACTCTCAGGGAGACCCCTACGCCATCGCTTCCCGGATCCTCAAGACGATCGAAGAAGTCGGCTAAGTCTAAAAACGACCTAACATTCACAAAGCGGCCCCGGAAAAACCGGCGGCCGCTTTTTCGTCCCCGTAAGCCGGACCGTAGCAGAGGCTCTCAGCCTCTGTAGTTCTAACGCCCCCTCGAAAAAAACCCTAGGCAGCAGGCATCCGCGCCGCCCGCGCTAATCTCACCAACTTCCTCCTCGTCGCCGTCCACTAGGCTTGGTCCGGCGCCGTTGTCCGAATTTCCTCTTCCAGCCAGCAAGCAGTCTGCTGCGGCACCAAGGTCACCTGAAAAGTCATCTCGCTCAAAGATCTCAGCGAATATTTCGAGAACTTCCCCTGAGTCCCGCTCAAAGAAGAGCCACCCTCTCCTCACTCAGCTGCCTCTCCTGAACAATCCTTACCACCGCTCGAAATCTAGCAAAAATCAGCGCTCCTGTCGAAATGAGGAACTCAGGAAGGCTATGACAAGCTTCCGCTTCTCTCCTTGACGAGAATTCGCAAAAGTGTTCTAATGAACATGTTTTGAAGATCTCTCAAATCGCCGATCTGCGTAAGCAGCTTCAGGAGCAATTTCCTGGGGCGCATCGTGGCTTTGTGGAGGAGCCAGAGGATCTTTCTTTTGACCCGGCGTCGCTTTCTTTGCCAGGCGGCTCTTTGAATGAGGTGGTGGCGCCGGGGCTTTGTTCAGGGGCTTCTCTCATGATCTCAGAGCTACTGGGGCAGGAGCGGGACCTCCCGCTGGCGCTTATCGATGGGCGGGATTCCTTTGATCCGGTTTCTTATGGGTCGGAAAAGTGTGGGCGGGTTTTCTGGATCCGCTGCCGGGAGGCGATGCAGGCGATCCAGTGCGCTGACCTCCTGCTGCGAGATGGCAATTTACCACTGGTTTTGCTGGATCTCCACCTCACTTCGGAGCGGGAGCTGCGGCGGATTCCGGCCTCGGTGTGGCACCGCTTCCGGGCCGAGGCCCGCACTTCCGGGGCGGCTCTTCTCGCGCTCACGCCGCGCCCTTGCCTGCCCTCGCCTCATAGCCGCTTCACCCTTTCTTCAACCTTCACGCTCGCACATATCGAGCGGGAATCCCCCACCCTCCGCACTGCGGCAGCAGCCACTCCGGCTGCCGCTCAATCTTAGAAAACGATGTCCTACGCCGCGCTCCATCTCCCGGCCCTGCCGCTGACTTCTCTCCTCGCCCGCGAGCAGGCTGATCCCGCTTGCCCGGCGGCGCTTCTATCTTCAGGGAAGCGGGAGAAGTCTGCCATTCTATTTCTCAATGAGGCGGCGGCGCGGCACGATCTCAGCGTGGGCATGAGCACGACCCGGGCGCTCGCGCGCTGCCCCGATCTCGTGCTCTACGATGCCGATCCCACGCTAGAGGCTTCGGCCAAAGTCGAGGCGCTTGAGTTGGTCGATTCCTTCACTCCGGATTACGAAGTGACGGGCCGGGATATTTTTCTACTCGATCTCTCGACGGTTCTCTTCGCCTCCCCCGAAGAATGGCTTCAGCGGGCGCTTGAGGAAGGGCGGAGGCTCGGGCTTCCGCTGAATCTGGCGCTCGCGGAGACGCCGGATCTGGCGCATCTGGCGGCGCTTTCGGCACGGACGTCATCGACACTCCGGTATCGACCGAAGTCGGAGATCCGGATTTCGAGCGAGGCGGCCTCGCTTCACCAGCTTCCGCTTTCGCTCCTAGGTCGGAGTTCCGCCTTTCCACTCCCGCAGGCCGATTTACTGGAACTTTGGGGACTTGCGCGGCTCTCCGATCTCGTGGCGCTTCCGCGTCAGGGGCTCGCGGAGCGGCTGGGGCCAGACTTGGCGCGGCTGCACGATATTTTGACAGGAAAACACCGGAGGCTGCTGCAGCTGCATCGGCCGACTCAGGGCTATCATACCACGCACCAATTCGAGCCTCCCATCGCGGGGATCGATCCTATCCTTTTTATGGCACGGCGCTTGTTACAGGTGCTTTGCCAACGGCTTGCGAGCCACCAGCGGGCGGCGGAGTCGCTCCATCTCGCGCTTTCCTTTGAAAATGGCGCGGCCCATTCCCGTCACCTGAGACAGTCTGAACCCACCCTCGATCCCGATATCCTGCTGCGCTCGCTGCACACCCATCTTGATGGGATTCAGGTGCCGGCTCCGGTGACCGAGTGCCACTTCCGGCTGAGCGCGACGCTTCCCCGGCACTCCCAGCACCAGCTTTTCCAGCGGGGGCTTAAGGATCCGCATCAATTCGCGGACACTCTCAAACGACTGAGTGGCGTGGTCGGGATCGATCAGCTCGGCATCCCCCAGCCCGCAGCGAGCTATCAGCCGGGGCTTTTCGAGCTGCATCCACTAGAGGCGGATCTGAAATTCACCCCATCCGAAGAGCCGGTTCTTCCATCAGGGAGACTCCCGATGAAGAGGCAACGGCCTCCGCTGGCGGTGCATGTCGCTTCTGAGAAACAAGGGCGTCACCCGAGACCCCTGGCGCTCCTGACAGGACCGCACCAAGGGACGATCCGGGAAGCGCGCGGGCCTTTTCCGCTCTCTGGTTCGTGGTGGGAAGCGGCCTGGCAGCAAAGCGAGTGGGATATCGAGCTCCCAAAAAACCTTCTCCTACAAGTCACTCACACCCCGCCGCACGACTGGCATTTGACGGGGGTTTATGGGTGAGGCCCCGCAAATTGAGCCTAACTCCCATAGGCCTTATCGGACCTATAAAACCTATCTCCACAACCCTCCGCTCCCCCTCTGATCGATGGAACTTCTTGCTAAATCTTCCTTTTCTTTTCTCTACGGTGCCAGTGGGCCGGAGGAGTTGGTCGAGCGTGCCGCCGAGCTAGGGCATGGTGCGATCGGGATTCCAGACCACCTCGGCTTTTATGGCTCGGCGAGAGCTCATCAGGCAGCACGGAAGGCCGGGATTCGGGCAGTCGTGGGGGCCACTTTGACCGATTGGGCCCCAGTAGGCGGACCTACTTTCGCGCAGCTCCCGGTGCTGGTAGAGCAGCGTAAGGGCTACCAGCAGCTCTCGCAACTTCTGACGGCGCGACACTGCGCGCCGGAACTACCCCCGCCAGAGCGCATGACTTATTTACAAGTTATTCTCACTCCTGAGAGTTTGCTTTTGCCGACGAAAGGAAACCTTTTAAAAGCGGCAAAATCGCTCAAACGGACCTTCGGCCCAAAAGCGGTTTCAATAGCCCTTTACCGCCATCAACGACGAGGAGAGGAGCGGATGAACCGCCTTCTGGCAGATCTCGCGGAGCATCTCGATCTCCCGCTTTTGGCAAGCAATGCGCCTCTTTATGCCGGGCGGCAGGATCGTCTCTTAGGAGACGCTTTTACCTGTCTGCGCGAACACTGCACCCTCGATGATGCCGGCCGGAGGCTGGAGGCTAATGCGGAACGACACCTCAAGTCTCCCACAGCTATTCACAAGTTATTCACTGATTATCCACAAGCCGTGCGCCATTCCTACGAACTAGCAGAGCGCTGCGAATTTACTCTCGAGAATCTCGGTTACAAATTCCCCTCATTTTGTGAACAGGATACTCACAGGTTATTAACGGTGGAAGAAGAGTGTCAATTGCTCCGAAAAATCACTCTTCAGGGAGTTATTTCTCGATCACTTGATAAAAGTAAAAAACACAGGCAACAAATTGAAAATGAGTTGTCTATGATTGAATATCTCCGCTTTCCGGGATACTTTTTAATCGTTTGGGATATCGTCCAGTTCGCACGCTCTCAGGGGATCCTTTGTCAGGGGCGTGGGTCGGCGGCGAACTCGCTGGTGTGCTATGCGCTCGGCATTACAAATGTCGATCCCGTAGAAGGCGGCCTTCTTTTTGAGCGCTTCCTCTCGGAGAATCGGAAGAGCTGGCCGGATATCGATATCGACTTCCCTTCCGGGGATCGTCGGGAGGCCGTGATCCAATATGTCTATGAAAAGTATTCCCCACGGGGCGCGGCGATGACGGCAAACGTCATCACCTATCGCCCGAGATCGGCCTTTCGGGAAATGTCCAAAGTTCTCGGATTTCCGGAATCGATCGCCAATCGCTTCTCAGAATTATGCGCTTCCCCGAAGGTGCACGATGAGAAAGCGGATGCTCCGATGGAGACGCAGGAACTCTCGATGACAAATTACTACCCACGCGATAAGGTGATGGAATTTGCGGAGACCATCGAGCGCTCGGGAGTGCCTTATTCACATCCTAGGTTTGAGCCGCTGCTTCACCTTTATCACGCCGTGCTGCACTCGCCACGGCATCTGGGGCAGCACTCGGGCGGGATGATTATTTCTGATAGCGGGCTTGATAACATCGTCCCCCTCCAGCCAGCGACAATGCCGGGGCGCACCGTGGTGCAGTGGGATAAGGATGATTGTGAAGATCTCGGAATTGTCAAAGTGGACTTGCTGGGGCTCGGGATGCTGGCCGCGATGGAAGACGCGATGCACCTCTGCCGCCAGCGGGGCCAGCCGGTGGATCTCGCGGCGATTCCGAAGGACGACCCGGCGACTTACGACCTGCTTTGCCGGGCGGATACGGTGGGGACCTTCCAAGTCGAGTCGCGAGCGCAGATGGCGACGCTGCCGATCATGCAGCCGCGGAAGTTCTATGACCTCGCCATTGAAGTAGCGATCATTCGGCCGGGACCGATTGTCGGCGATCTGGTGCATCCTTTTCTCAATAGGCGGACGGGGCGGGAGCCAGTCGATTACATCCACCCGCTCTTCGAACCGATCCTGAAGCGCTCGCTGGGGGTGCCATTATTCCAAGAACAAGTGCTGCGGATGGCGATGACGATTGCCGATTTCACCGGGACGGAGGCGGATGAGCTGCGGCGGGCGATGTCGTGCAAGCGCTCGGACGAGCGCATGGTATTAGTAACCGAAAAGCTGCGCTCGCGGATGACGGCGAGAGGCATCAACGAGGCGGTTCAGGAAAAGGTGATTCACTCGATTGGCTCGTTTGCGCTTTATGGTTTCCCGGAGTCGCATGCCATTTCCTTTGCGCTAATCGCTTATTCTTCGTGCTGGCTGAAGGTGCATCGCACGGCGGAGTTCTACTGCGGGTTGATCAATAACCAGCCGATGGGATTTTACTCGGTGAGCTCGCTCATGCAGGACGCAAAGCGGCACGGGGTGCGGTGTAAGGCGGCTTGCGTGGTGCACTCGGGCGGGCAGACCACCGTCATCGATGACGGGCTGCTGCGGCTGGGGCTGGATCGGATTAAAGGCTTGCAGCAGCGGACGATCGAGCGACTGGAGGAGGAGCGGGCGCGGGGAGAGTTCGACTCGCTCACAGATTTTCTAACAAGGGTGCGGCCGAACAAAAAAGAGCGGCGCCTTTTAGCGGCAGCCGGGGCTCTCAACGAACTGCCCGAGGTGGGGCATCGCCGGGATGCGCTCTGGCAGGCCGAGCGGCTGCCCGAGGATGATCTTTTCGCAAATATCACTCGTAATAAAGAAGAAGTTCTTCCGCCAATGACGCCCGTCGAGCGGCTCGGGACCGACCTCATGATCCAGGGGCACAGCGTGGGGCCGCACCCGATGCGGCTTTGGCGGAAAGAACACGGGCGCGAGGTCACGCACTCGGGTCACCTTTCTGAAATGAGCCATGGCACTCCAGTGCGGATCGCGGGGCTGGTCATCTGCCGACAGCGCCCGGGGACGGCGAAGGGGCACTGTTTTATCTCGCTGGAGGACGAGTATGGCATCGCTAATCTTTTCGTGCCGAAAAAAACCTTCCACGCGAATCGGCTCACCATCACCTGCGAACCTTTCCTGATGGTTTCGGGGCACGTCCAGATCAGCGAAGGTGGCCAGCCTACGATCTATGTCGGGCGGATTGAGCCGCTGGGGCATGCCCCCGCCGAGCTGGCGCCTAAGTCGCATGATTATCGATAGACTCTCGTGACAAAGAATTTCCGAACTTTAGCTCTGACTGCCGTGGGAAGTATTTCAAACAATGCCGCCAAGCAGTGGATCGCCGCCACCATCTGGACCATCGCCGAATAAGGCAGATCCGCATTCGCGACAGTTTAAGGCTGTAATTCCTAATCCTATCGGGAATTGAATGTAGCGCTTTCTCGTCTTTTCTGAACATAGACCCTACGATGAGTAGCCCTTGCTTATAGCTAAGGATTATCCTACTTAAGAAGCATGCAAAACGGCAGTTTTGGAATGCTCCTAGCATTCATTCTTTCCTTATCCCCTTTCCTTCAAGGGGAGACTCTCACCCGAGTCGCCAATACTAGTCTATCTTTTCCCGAAGCGACACCGCTGGATGGAAGCTATGCAATTGAAAATGCGTTTGACACGACGCTATTTAGCAGCCCCATCGCGCTGGCTACTCCGCAGGGTGAAACTACTCATACCTTTGTGGTCGAGCGTAGCGGCCAGATCCAGCGGGTCAATCTGAGTGACAATTCCAAAGCTTTATTTCTCGATCTGAAAACATGGGTTGATTCTATCGCGGCCCACAAATTCAACACCGATTCGGAGTCCGGACTCCTGTCTATGGCATTCCATCCTGACTATAAAAATAACGGATACTTCTACATTTTTTACTCGGTGGAGATCGAAGATCAGCTGCATCAGCGAGTTGCCAGAATGACTGCTACCGGAACTGCCGGCAATTACCTGGATGCCGTCTCGACTGACCCCTCCACCCATCAAGCTCTCATCACACAATATGACGAGGCCGGGAACCACAATGGCGGGGACTTACACTTCGGAAATGATGGCTATTTATACATTTCGGTTGGCGATGAGGGAGGAGCGGGTGATTCATATAATAATTCCAATTTTATTAATAAGAACTTCTTCTCCGCCATCTTGCGGATCGATATCGATAAAAAATCTTCCAATTTTGAGCCCAACCTACACACGCAGACTGAGTCCACATCTCATCCGTCGGCAGTCAACCCCGGAACCTATAAAATTCCTGATGACAATCCATTCCTTGGAGCGAGCAGTCACCAAGGGATCACGATTGATCCTGCTTCGGTTCGGACCGAGATTTGGGTAACCGGACTACGCAATCCCTTTCGCTTCAGCTTTGATAAGGCTACCGGGCGCTGTTTCGTCGGAGATGTCGGCCAAGATGAAGAGGAAGAGATCAATCTTGTTTTCGGAGGTGAAGACTGCGGATGGTCCCGGCGGGAGGGATCCAGCGCTTATACAAATGGTCCAGCCGGAACGGATGTGCCGGCCGGCTATTCCCCGCACGAGCCGATCTATGACTACGACCATAGTGGTGATCCGAAAAGCGTGACTGGCGGCTTGATTTATCGCGGATCAAGACTTGGAGAGCTTTTTGGACGCTATATTTTTAGCGATTTCATCACGGGCCAAGTTTGGCAACTAGAGCAGAGAAGCAATGGCCGCTGGACGAGACGATCCTTGTTCGAGCAGGTGGGCATCGCCTCTTTCGGCGAAGACCCCGCCACCCGTGATCTCCTTTTTTGCGTTAACAGCGATAATTTCGTAGGACGCCTCGTCAGAACCTCGACCAGCATACCGGCACCGCTGACGCTTTCTGCCACAGGAGCTTTTTCCGATCTCGCCACGCTCACTCCGCAGCCCGGGATTTTCGCATATGATGTCAATCAACCATTCTGGTCGGATCATGCTAAAAAACGACGTTGGTTCAGCATGCCGGATGCTGATTCTAAAGTGGGATACTCAGAAAACGAAAATTGGGCTTTCCCCACCGGGCAGGTGTGGATCAAGCATTTCGACCTAGAGATTGAGCGCGGCAATCCGGCCTCATTGCGCCCGCTGGAAACTCGTTTTACCGTAAAGACCGCTGAGGGCATCTACGGACTTTCTTATCGATGGCGCCCGGATGGCAAAGATGCCGATCTTGTCGGGTCAGCAGGAATCGATGAAGATCTCTCACTTAAAGACGATGAGGGCATTTCCTTCACCCAGACTTGGAGTTACCCCTCGCGTTCCGAGTGTCTTATCTGCCACACCCAGAGGGCTGGCTATGCCTTGTCATTTAACGTTCCGCAGCTGAATCGCTCTGGTTCTTTGGGAATAAATCAACTCTCCTGTCTTTCAGATGCGGGGTTTTTCGATGGCACTCCTTCACCTACTCGAGGTCTCCCAGCGCATCCCGCAATTTCGGATGATTCGGTCAGTCTTGAAGCCCGGGTGCGGTCCTATCTTGCCATCAACTGCGTGATGTGCCACTCGGGGCCGGGAGGTGCTTTTGTCCCGGCACGTTTTGATGCCCGGATCGATACCCAAACCGACCTGACTGAAATGATCAATGGAATGCTATTTAACGACTTGGGCGATCCGCTGAATCGCTTTCTAGTTCCCGGAGATCTCGCTCACTCGGTCGTAGTAAAAAGGTTGGATGGGACCGAAAACCGCATGCCTCCACTCGCTTCGAATGTAATAGACCAAGAGGCCATCGACTTGATCAGTGCATGGATCACCGAAGAATTGCCTAATCGTCAAACCTATGACCAGTGGGCACTGGCAAGTTTTGGAGTGACCGGCACGAGCGAAACTGCGGAAGAGGGAGATTTTGACCAAGATGGTCAGTCCAACCTGAGCGAGTTTAACACCCGCACTAATGCTGCTGATCCGGATTCGCGCTTCGCGCTTGAAATAGACCAAGATGGAGTCACCTACACGCAGCCTGCCAATCGACATTTTCTTATAGAACGGTCAAGCAACTTGGTGGATTGGTTTCCAGTGGAGAGTCCTGACAATTCCCTGCTCCCTTTGGCATCTCCAAGTGAAAAAAGCTATTTGTTTCCGGACTTACAGCCCAAGTATTTCCTGAGAGCGAAGGTTTCAAGACCCTGAGTCTGCCTAGCCAGCCAAATGCCAGTGTAGTTACCTCTCTGCACGACCTCATTACGGAGCCAAATCCAATAAATTGGGTTTTCTCTTTTTATTCGCCGAGGGGTGTTCTTCAAAATCGGCTAAGACGAACCCTTACGAACTTTTTTTCACTCTCCGAAATTTTGGTATTTGTTCTGAAAAGGTAGGTCCCCGAAGTCGGCGATGAGGTAACCACGACCGACGGAATCCAAGGGCCATTGATCAAATCATCAGTTTCTTCAGCGACTACTGAAATGTCTTTTGCACTTGGAGAAACTTCGCAGCTGATGCTGAAATAGTCATTGCCCTCAACGGTTACTTTTCCAAGCTCGAACGGAAAGCCCCCTCTATCTGCGGTTTGAGGATCACTACCAATCACAAATTCCTCGAGGTTCTTCAGGCCATCGGAGTCCGGATCTTCCGAGCTATCGGAGATCGTAGGATCATCGAGTTCGGCCAAAGAAAAGTGAGTGCTTTGCCAAAGGGAAAAGGGGTCTTGGTAAAATTGATAGACATCCCCACTGTATTCATTGCAGAAATAGACCTCGCCATCGGCATCTTCTCCAAATCCTACCACCGCGCCTTGATTACCATCGCCCGGGTCGACAATGTCAGACAAGATCCGCTCCTCGCTTATTGCTCCGGTCGCCGGATCATACCTCACCGCACGAATTTGCCGTTTGCCAAATTCCCCGTATAGATAAGTCCCGCGAAGCCAAGGCATCGCGGTTCCTCGATAAACATACCCCCCGGTAATCGAATATCCTCCGTTGAGATTTGAAGGGTTTCCATACTGAAAGACCGGATCTACGTGACCTGCCAAAGTGCAGGGATCTGTTCCGATAGCTGCACCCCGCTTCTCAGTTCCCTCGCATATCTTCCAGCCAAAGTTCGCAATTGTAGCAGCAGTTGGAGCATAGGAACGAGATAGCAAATTGACTTCTTCCGTTTTGCCTTGTCCAACATCCGCAATATAGAGGTCGCCAGTTTCGGAATCGAAGGAGCATCGCCACGGGTTCCGAAGTCCGTATGCCCAGATTTCTTTTTCCTCTGTTCCGGCGCTATTGGCGAACGGATTGTTGGCAGGAATTGTATAGTTCTTATTCGGATCTGAGGGAAATCCATCAGCGCTGATGTCAAATCTTAGAATACATCCGAGGTGACCTTCATTGTGACCCGTAGTCGCAGGATCATCACTTAGAGCCTGGCCCGAATTAAGAGGGTCGTTGCCAGATGAGCCACCATCGCCCGTCGAGAGATACAGCATGCCATCCCGACCGAACCCCAACCAACCGCCATTGTGCCCGCCCGGAGGATGAGGCTCCTCAAAAATCGTTCTAGTGCTTAAGGTATCGGCACTGTGCTCCAAGATGCGGGTCTTTCCACCAAATCCGGTTGAGGATGTGTAGAAGAGCTGATTCGTTTCGAAATCAGGATGAAATGCAACTCCCAGAAGCCCACCCGTTCCTGCCGAGGTCAAATCCGGCACGGTGAAAAAAGGATCCTCGACGAGTTCTTTCTCCTCTAAATCATAAATCCAGATATCGCCCGACTTCCTTTCATTGATAAAAATTTCATTTGGCCTTCCTGGTGCGTGCGTGATCGCATTCGGACTTTCAAGTCCCTCAATAATGCGCCGGGCTCTGAGTAAATTCTCGCCAAGGGCGGGACTGAGCAAAGTGCTTAGGGAAAGACCAATAACGAAAAATTTATTTTGTTTCATACTCAATGAAAGATGGGGTGGGAATGCTGGAGTTATCAATCGCCGATAAGACCGTCAAATTAAATAACTTTTCTTGAAACTTTCGCGAAGAACCAAATTACTTTTGTCCTACAAGTTGGCAATTACTGCGGTCTCTCTCATCTACCAAGTCCCGTGATCGTCTAAGGACATGCCTGTGCTCGGGAAGGTGACAGCGGCCACTTTCCCGGGTGTTGATAGGTTTGCTCGTCACCCTGCACTCTTCTGTGCTCGGGTATTGCGCGGATGCTGAAGCGGTCCTGTGGGTTCACATTCCAAGTCGGCATCTTCAAAAGATTCGAATACCAGTATGGAAATCATCACAAAGGTTGAAAGCCCGGGCCTGTTCCTTGTGAACAATCGCCGCAAGTTCTCACGCTCGAAGTTGATGATTTCGAATGACTAAATATCCTCCTGCTGGAACCGCTCGGGTTTCCGGATCCCGGAAGCTTTGCTGCTAATCTCTGACCTCTTCTTTCTATCAGAAACTGTGTCGCAAGTTCAATTTTTCCTCCTGATGATCTTCCACTGAGGCTGCCGGTCACCCGACGTCTTGCGGTGATAATTTTTACCATGCGCGAGATAGGCTCCTCCTGACCTTATGAAAGGCCCATTAACAACCCCACTCCCTCGAAGAGAGTCAGACCGCAGGCTAAGAGTCAGCATGTTTAATAGCCTGTCCCTCGCGAATGTGCGTGATCCTCTCAGTCTACCCTATTAGAGAAAGGGCGACACATGTTTGAACTGCTCGCCAATGATCCTGATTCGAAAGCCCGCTGCGGGAAGCTCACCACGCCGCACGGGGTCATCGAGACGCCCATCTTTATGCCGGTGGGGACGCAGGGCTCGGTGAAGACGCTGCACCCTGACGATCTTCATGCCATCAAGACGCAGATCATTTTAGGAAACACCTATCATCTCTGGCTGAGGCCGGGGACGGAGGTGATCGGCGCGCTTGGAGGGCTGCATGCTTTCACCACCTGGGACGGGCCGATGCTGACTGACTCGGGAGGATTTCAAGTGTGGTCGCTTTCGAAGCTGCGCAAGATCACCGAGGAAGGAGTTCGTTTTCAGAATCACCTCAATGGCGATGCCATGATGCTGAGCCCGGAAAAAAGCATGGAAATCCAGGGGGTGTTCGGCTCGGATATCGCAATGCTTTTTGACGAATGCCCCCCCTACCCCTGCGACCGGAAGTATGCTGAGGATTCGACGCGCATGACGACGCGCTGGGGAAAGCGCTGCAAGGACTGGATTGAAAAAAACAAACCCCAAAGTGGAAGCGGGCGGCAGCTCCACTTCGGGATCGTGCAGGGCTCGGTTTATCCAGATCTCCGCGAAGAATCGGCGCGGGCGCTCGTGGATCTGGACTTCGATGGCTACGCGATCGGAGGTGTTTCGGTGGGCGAGCCGGAGGAGGAAATGTTTGCCGCGATCCAGAATGCGGAGCCTTTTCTGCCGAAAGGCAAGCCGCGCTATGCGATGGGGCTCGGCACCCCGACCCAGCTCCTCGAGATGATCGGACAAGGGGTCGATATGTTCGACTGCGTCCACCCCACCCGCTGTGCGCGCCACGGCCAAGCCTTCACGCCCGATGGCCCGATCCATATTAAAAATAAAGAGTTCGAATTCGATCCCAAGCCCCTCAGCGAGGACGCCCACCCCCACGTCGCCCGCTTTTCGAAAGCCTTCCTGCGCCACAGTTTTAAGGCCGGGGAAATCCTTGCTCAGCGCGTCCTCTCCTTTCACAATCTTCATTTTTACCTCCAGCTCATGGAGGGCGCACGGGGGGCGATCCGGGAGGGAAGGTTCCGGGAGTTTCAAGCGAGTTTCGTGGAGCGTTATACGAGGAGCAAAAAGGCATGAGGATGTGAATCTCGCCTTTGCCGCTTCGTGCGCTGCTCCCCAGATCACGAGCTTTTCGACGCCATCCTCATGAATCGCGCTTTCCGGATTGCTTTTCTTTGCTATTCCTGATTTTTACCTCATCCTCCGCGCCCGTCGCAAACACGACCTTACCGCTTTCCAATGATCACCTCTATTTTACTTCAAGCTCCTGCCCAGCCGGGCCTTTTTGGAAACCCTCTCGTCATGATCATTCTCATGATGGTAATGTTTTACTTCCTGCTCATCCGCCCGCAGCAGAAGCAGAAAAAAGAACTCGCCGCGCGCGTCGCCGCGATGGCTAAAGGTGATAAGGTCATCACGATCGGCGGCCTCCACGGCTCGGTGCACCATATTTCTGAAAAGACAGTCACGATCAAGCTTTCGGAGGGCGTCTTTGTCCCCTTCGAGAAGTCTGCGATCCAGACGGTCGAAAAGATCGGCAAGGGCTCGAAGAAGGTCGAGAAGATCGAAGTCGAACCGGTCGATAATAAGGCCTAGACCGCTCTCGCGTGCTCCCTGAGACCTCCAATAACCTCGCCCATTCTTATTCTACTTTTCCCAACATCTCCTCTTCATGGATCTCATTCACAATCCCCTCCTCGTTGTTCTCGCGGGCATCGCTATCGTCGCTCTTATCTTCTGGTATGTTGCTAGCGAGATTGACCGCCGGAAGCGGAATGTCGGATCGATTGCGATTCTGATCGTCATCGCGCTCTGTCTTGCTGCTGTCCTGCCCTTCGAGGATAAGCTAAAAGGGGGTATTGATCTCAAAGGTGGAGCCGCTTTCACCGTCGAGATTCAGCCCGGCGAGCCCGTTCCGGGAGAAGCGCCCATCCCAGTCGGACCCGAAGCGATCGAGGCCGTCAAGAAAACCCTCAGCGAGCGTCTCGCAGGTGGTCAGATGGATGGGGTCCAGATGCAGGGCCTCGGAACTGATCGTCTCGTCATTGAAATGCCAGACGTTAATGAGGAAGAGACTGAGCGGGTCCGCACGATCATTGAGAAAACCGCCCAGCTTACTTGCAAGGCAGTTCATCCCGAAAATGATCGCCTTGCCCAAGCGGTCCAGAATGGCAGCCAGCTCGCCCCGGCCGGGTGGAAGCTCTACCAGCTCCCTATCGTCGATGATAAAACTCTGAAGAAGATTGGTGAAACCCCCATCCTCCTTTCCAAGCGTAACATCGTCACCGGTGATCAGGTCCAGCGCGCGATCCCGATCCCCTCCCGCTATGGAACAATTCAAGTCCGCCTAAATCCCGAGGGTGGCGACCGACTCTTCAATGCCACCAAGCAAATGCGAACGGGCATCGATCGCATGGCAGTCGTGCTCGATGGACAGGCTCTCATCGCACCGACGGTCAACGGCAGCCTGACCCGCAGCTTCATTATCGAGGGCTTGGACGGTAACAAGGAGGTCAACGAAGTCGTCGCGGCTCTCGCTAACCCTCTCAAGAATCCACTCGAAATTCTTTCGGTCAACCGTGTCTCCGCGAAGTATGGCGCCGAAGTCGTCCGCCAAGGCGTCACCGCAGCGCTAGCTGGACTCGGCCTCACTCTGGTCTTCGTTCTCCTCTACTACCGTTTCGCGGGAATCGTAGCTCTCCTTGGATTAACCCTGAACGTTCTCATTCTCTTTGGAGCAATGGCGATGTTCGGAGCAACTTTCACCCTCCCCGGTATTGCCGGCATCATCCTGACCATCGGAATCGCGGTCGACGCGAACGTCCTGATCTACGAGCGCCTCCGTGAGGAAATGGCTGCCGGCAAATCGATGACAGCCGCCCTTAAGGCTTCCTATGAGAAGGCCTTCTCAGCGATTTTCGACGCGAATATTACCACGATCCTGACCGCCCTCATCCTTCTTCTGATGGCCTCGGACCAGATTAAGGGCTTCGCGATCACCCTTACCATCGGAATTCTCGCCTCGATGTTTGCTGCCCTTCTGGGAACCCGTGTCCTCTTCTACTGGTTCGCTGGCACGGGCCGAGGCGGCTTGCTTAAGAAAATGTCCTTCATGAGCCTGATCCCGGACAAAACGATCAAGTTCATGCAGATGCGCAATCCTGCCTTCATCCTCTCGACCCTTTTAGTGGTCAGCTCGCTAATCATTATCGGGGTCAAAAAGGACACCGCGCGGGGTATCGACTTCGTCGGCGGGACCATCCTGACCATTCAGGTCGATGCCGAGCATGACATCAAAGCCGCTGACATCGATGCATCACTTGCTGATCTTACCCTGACAAAAAATCCCTACGCACAGAAGGAAATCATCGCAGGTGGCGACACCGACCTCCTCAAAGTTAAGATCTCAGACGAAGACAGTGAGATCGTTCAGGACGAACTTCGGAAGGACATCTCGCTCCTCAATGTGCGTGACGCGAGTGGCGACTATGAGACGCCGATCTCCTCAAACACCATCGCCCCTACTCTCGGGGCCGAGTTCTTTAAAAATTCCATCTATGCCTTGGGGATCGGTCTCCTCGTCGTTCTTATCTACATCAGCCTTCGCTTTGAGTTTTCCTTCGCCGTTGGTGCCTTTGTTGCCCTCTTTCACGATCTTGCGATTGCCGTTGGCGCTGTTCTACTTATCGGGACCGAGCTTTCGATGATTCACGTGGGCGCCTTTCTGACCATCGCCGGTTACTCCATTAACGACACCATCGTTGTGTTCGACCGGGTTCGCGAGACTCTCCAAAGTAAGCGCGGCGATATTATTGACGTCATGAATCTCGCGATCAATGCCACCCTTTCGCGGACCATCCTAACCTCGGCGACCACCTTCATGGCGGTCTTCGTGCTCTACATCTTCGGGGGAGCCGCGCTCAAGGATTTCTCCTTCGCCATCATGGTAGGTGTTATCATCGGAACCTATTCCTCGATCTTCGTCGCTACCCCCGTCGTCTACCTCTGGAGCAAGGCACGCGGCAGTAATCTGCGTCGCGAACTTCTCGATGCCAACTTAGCCGCTGAGGTCAACCCGGCACGGAAGTAATCGCCGCACAACTCACGTTCATCCAACTCCGCTGTTGGAGGCTTGTCTGACTCAGTTAACCTTGGTAAAATGAACGTGTCATGAAGTTCCCCACCTTTATTTTATTCTCTCTGGCTCCCTTCCTATTTGCGAAGTCCCTTCCTGAAGAGGTCGATCGGACTCCGCAGGTAGAGCAAATTGAGGATGATGGCTCACGGGTTTCCGTTCTGGGTTACCATGAGTTTCATGCGCGCAAGAAGGCGACCCAGATGCGAATCCCGACTGCCAAGTTCCGGCAGCAGATGGAAGAGATCAAGGCTTCAGAAATTCCGGTCATCACTCTCGAGAAATTTCTTAAATGGCGCCGTGGCGAGGCCCCTCTCCCGCCCAAGTCATTTCTCATCACGATTGATGATGGATGGAAATCAGTCTATACCGAGGCCTTCCCCATCCTTAAGGAGCTAGAGCTGCCCTTCACCATCTTCCTTTATAAAAACTACGTCGGCTCTGCCCGTGGAGGTCGAGCACTGAGCTACGCGATGATCAATGAGATGCTTGAGAGCGGTCTCTGCACGATCGGGTCCCATTCCGTCTCGCACCCCTTTCCCAACACGGTGAAGAAAAATCGTAAGGCCGGACCGGAGGTCTACGAGAAATTCCTCCAGCATGAATTAGGCAAGTCGAAGACTTTTCTCGAAGAAAAATTTGGCGAGCCAGTGACCACTTACGCCTATCCGGGCGGTTTTCATACTCCCGAAATGTTCGATGTTTCAGATGACCTTGGCTACGAGAGCCTCTTCACGGTAAAGCCCGGAAAGGTGAGCCGGAAGTCTCCCCGCCATATTCTTCCACGCTACATCGTTCTCGGGAATGACGATGGAGCGATCGAAGCATCGAAGGTCTTTCGCGGCGGAGCTAGCATGGCCTCCGGAATCGCGGCCCCTGCCACCCTTCCCCACCCCGTGTCCCCGGGGGCCGGAAATATCATCGCTTCTCGACTTCCGCGGATCTCGGCTCGACTCTACGGGGTTGAGGGTCTCGATCCAGGCTCGGTCATCATGAGAGTAGGCGGATTCGGAAGGGTGCCCGCCAAGATGAATCTCGAAACCAAAGAAATTTCGTGGATGGTTAATCGACCTCTACGGCAACCTATCTGTGAGGTTAGCGTCCAGTGGCGTCTTCTTGGAAAAGATAGGTATGAGCCGGTGATGAGGTGGTCTTTCGGTATCGACCGGGTTGCTAACTACCAGTCGCAGTAAGGGGACTTCAGCGATCTATTCGAGAAGAAGGGCCCTCTTTGCGCTGATTTAGCTCATTTTCACCGTTTCCTTTCCCGGCTCAGACTCTCTTTGCGCTCCGCGAGCATCTTTTCGCTTTCATTTTTACCAGTCTTGGCTATTTTCCTCCCGGAATACCACTTTTATGAGCAAACAGCAACTTGACGGGGCTCAAGCCCTTATTAAGACCCTCGACGATCTCGGGATCGAATACATCTTCGGTTACTCTGGCGGAGCCGCCATTCCAATCTTCGATGCCCTCGAGACGATGAAGACCAAGATGAAGTTTATTCTTGTGCGGCACGAGCAAGGAGCCGTTCACATGGCAGACGGATATGCTCGCGCTACGGGGAAGCCCGCCGCCGTTCTTGTGACTTCTGGTCCCGGCGCGGGCAACACCGTTACCGGACTCATGACTGCTCAGATGGACTCAGTCCCCATGATTGTCGTCTGCGGACAGCAGGTTACTTGGATGCTGGGCAAAGACGCCTTTCAAGAAGCTGATATCTTCGGAATCACCATTCCAGTAGTTAAGCACAACTATCTTGTCAAAGAAACGAACGATCTCGTCCGCGTCGCCAAGGAGGCCTACCACATCGCTACCACTGGTCGACCTGGCCCCGTGCTTATTGACGTTCCTAAGGATGTCTCCTCGGGGCCCTTCACTGGTGACATGGATCCGGATTTTGATCTTCCCGGTTACGATCCCTACGAATCGCTTAATATCGAGCCGAAGTGTGTCGAAGACGCGGCCGCGCTCATCGCAGCCGCGAAACGCCCTGTCATCTTGGCAGGTCAGGGCACCATGATATCCCGAGCTGATAAGGAACTTATGACGCTAGCTGAGACTCTCGGCTGCCCGGTCACCTCCACCCTTCTCGGTAAGGGAGTCTTCCCCGAGACCCATGATCTCAGTCTTGGTATGCTCGGAATGCACGGCACGGCTTACGCCAATAAGGCGATGGTCGAGTGCGATCTCCTTCTCAATATCGGCTCTCGTTTTGATGATCGAATTATTGGGCAGCCTGACAAGTTCTGTAAGGACGCCAAAATCATTCATATCGATATCGACCCGGCGGAAATGGATAAGATGATCGTCCCAGACGTTCAAATTGTCGGCGATGCCAAAGCCGCGCTCAATCAACTCCTGCCCCTCATCAAACCGCTCGAAACCTCAGAGTGGCGCGCTAAGCTCGATGGCTACAAAAAGAAGTTCCCCCTCTCTTATAAGAAGCAAGGCGGTCTTCGCATGCAGCAGGTTATTGAAGAGCTTTACGAACAGACCGATGGCGAAGCAATAGTCTCGACCGATGTCGGGCAGCACCAGATGTGGGCCGCGCAATTTTACAAGAATAAGGAATCGTTTCACTGGCTCTCCTCCGGGGGCGCCGGAACCATGGGCTTCGGTTTTCCCGCTGCCATCGGAGCGCAGCTTGCCTGCCCTGATAAAACGGTCATCTCGATCTCAGGCGACGGCGGTTTCCAAATGACCCTCTTCGAGCTTGCGACGGCTGCCATTCACAAGCTCCCGATCAAGATCGTCGTTCTCAATAACCACTATCTAGGAATGGTTCGGCAGTGGCAGGAACTCTTCTTCGATAATCGGGAGTCCGGTGTCGATCTCGATGGTAATCCGGATTTCTGCAAGCTCGCCGCCGCTTATGGAATCCCGAGCGTCCACTTTAAGCGCCCGGCTGATTGCAAGCGCAAGGTCGAGGAAGCTCTGGCCTACAATGATGGCCCGATACTGATTCATGCGGAGTGCGTGAAGTATGAAAACGTTTTCCCGATGATTCCCGCCGGAGCTGCTCTGGAGGATATGATCACCGAGCCGCCAAAGCACAAAATGGCTAAGCCAACCGGCTCAACCTAAGCCCTCTTTTTTTAGATCAATTTTCACCGTTTCGAATATCCCATGTCACAGACAATCGTAACAACCGACTCGCCAGCAACGCTGACCGAGAATCCCGTCCGCGGAGCTTCCAACACCCTATCCATCCTCGTCAATAATACCCCGGGTGTCCTTATGCGCATCTGCCAGGTTTTTTCCCGGCGAGCCTACAATATCGACTCGCTCGTAGTTTCAGAAGGTCGCACCGGCACATTCTCTCGCATGACGATCGATATCTCTGGAAATCCAGAAGGCTTCGAGCAGATCGTCAAGCAGGTCAATAAGCTCATCGATGTGATTCATTGCCACGAGCACACCGCTGCCAATTCGGTCGTCCGTGAGATGCTTTTGGTAAAAATCATCGCTGGGAAAGATGAACGTAATGCCGCTCTGCAGATCATCGAGCACTTCGCGGGCAAAACTGTCGACATGAGCCCCACCTCAATGGTGGCGATGTTCACCGGCACGACCAGTAAACTCGATGCCGTGACCCTTATGCTCTCCCAATGCGAGGTCGTCGAGACCATCCGCACGGGTAAGGTCGTGATGGCCCGCGGAAGCCAAGATACCTAAAAGCGAGGTCACCTTTTGCAAAAGCGTCTCCGGTGGCAGCGGGAGGCGCTTTTCTATTACCGCCCTTTTTCTTACCCGTAAACGGCAGATCGCTCTTGCACGATCCCACTCGCTACCCTGTAATCCGCCTGCCTTGAAGAACGCAATTCTTGCTCTTGAAGACGGCCGCATTTTTCGCGGGCGTGCCTTTGGTCATTCCGGAACGACTTCTGGGGAAATCTGTTTCAATACCTCAATGACCGGGTATCAGGAGATTATCACCGATCCATCCTATCGCGGCCAGATTGTGACGATGACTTACCCCCTCCAAGGCAACTACGGGGTCAATCCCGAGGACGCGGAGTCGGCTTCTCCTCACGTCCGCGGCTTTGTCGTAGCCGAACTCTGCGAAGTCCCCTCAAGCTGGCGCTCTCATCAGTCTCTCGCCGATTATCTGAGTGAGCACAAGATCATCGGGATCGAAGAGATCGACACCAGAGCCCTCACAAAACATCTCCGCTCAGCCGGTGCGATGCGCGCCGTCATCACCACCGAGTTGAACGAAGAGGAAGCGGTTGAGGCTGCGAAATCTTCTGCTCCGATGGAAGGAAGCGACTTCGTCGAAGAGGTAACAACGAAGGAATCCTACCTCTGGGAGGGCGAATCCCGGCTTTGGACGATCCCGAGCGTCACCACAAATCAGGAGACGAACTACCTCGATCTCCCTCCTATCAAATACCGCATCGTGGCTTACGACTTCGGCATCAAATGGAACATTCTTCGCTCCCTGCGTCAGGCCGGATTTGAGGTCGAGGTCGTGAACGCGCGCACTCCAGCCTCAGAAGTTCTCGCTAAAGATCCCGATGGTGTCTTTCTATCGAATGGCCCTGGTGATCCTGCCGCTCTTCCCTACATCCATGAGGAGGTGAAGCAGATTATCGGGAAGAAGCCACTCTTCGGCATCTGCCTTGGGCACCAGATTCTCACTCACTGCTTCGGAGGGAAAACCTATAAGCTCAAGTTCGGCCACCGCGGCGGGAATCACCCCGTGAAGGATCTGCGGGATGGCACCGTAGCCATCACCGCTCAGAATCACGGCTTCACCACAGATGACCAATCGCTGCCACATTACATCGAGGTGACCCACCTCAATCTCAACGACCAGACGGTGGAGGGAATGCGCTCGACCAAGGATCCGGTCTTCTCGGTCCAGCACCATCCCGAAGCCGCTCCCGGACCTAACGATGATAAGGGGTTTTTCAATGAGTTCGTAGAGCTCATCGAAGCTTCAAAATAACACCCCAGCATTACTTTTTAAAATGAACACCATCATTTGCGGCCTTCAGTGGGGCGACGAGGGCAAAGGTAAAATCGTCGACTTCCTCACCGAAAAGGCGGACTTGGTCGTTCGCGGTCAGGGCGGAAATAATGCCGGCCACACCGTCATCGCGAAGGGAAAAAAATACGTCCTTCACCTCATCCCCTCGGGCATTCTCTGGGGGAAACAGTGCGTCATTGGAAACGGCGTCGTCTTAGATCCCGTCGGGCTATGTGAGGAGATCGAAAGCCTCGAGAGCGAAGGCGTCGAGATCTCACCCGAGCAGCTCCTCATCTCAGACCGGGCCCACGTTGTTCTCCCCTACCACTGCGAGCTTGATGCCGCTCGCGAAATGTCGCTGGGCGCTAAAAAGATCGGCACCACCAAGCGCGGCATCGGCCCGACCTACGCCGATAAGGCCAACCGTATCGGCTTGCGTTTGGCAGACTTCCGTGACCCTGAAATCGCGAAGGACCTGATCACCACTCGCCTCGAGGAAGCTAACCGAACCCTCGCCTACCATGACCTTCCGACTTTTGAGACCGAGGTCGTCTTTGCGCAGGTTGAAAAAGCGATCGCCCGCCTCCGCCCGCACTTTGCAAATGTCATCCCCACGGTTCATCAGTCGTGGAAAAAGGGTGAGATTATCCTCTTCGAGGGTGCCCAAGGAACCTTCCTCGATATCGATTTCGGGACCTATCCTTTCGTTACTTCATCAAACACGACCTCAGGTGGTGCATGCACCGGCTCAGGTTGCCCGCCGCACGCGATCGATGCCGTAGTGGGAGTTTGTAAGGCCTATACTACCCGAGTCGGCTCGGGCCCCTTCCCCTCCCAGAATGATGACATCGCCGAGTTCTTCCATTCCCGTGGGATGGAGTTCGGGGCCACCACCGGGCGCCCCCGCCGCTGCGGCTGGCTCGATACCGTGCTCATCAAATACGCCGTAATGGTCAACGGCGTCACCGACCTCGCCATTACCATCCTCGATGGGCTCGACGAGCGCGAGACGATCAAGATCTGCGTCGCTTATGAGATCAATGGAGAGATTCACGAATATCCCCCTGCTGAGCGAGAATACTGGGACATCATCACGCCTATCTATCAAGAAGTCCCCGGCTGGCAGGAAGACACCACCGGCTGCCGGAACTACCACGACCTCCCTCAAGCTGCTCAAGACTACCTCGCTCGCATTGAGGAACTCACCGGCGCTCCCGTGAGCTACGTTGGCGTAGGTCCAGACCGGGAGCAGACCATCATTCGTTAGCTTCAGACGCGTCCATGGCAGAAGCACCAGAGTCAACCCCGCGCCATATCGCCATGATCATGGATGGCAATGGCCGCTGGGCTAGAGAGCGTGGCCTCCCGCGCCGAGACGGCCATCAAGCGGGTGCCGAGGCCGTTCGCGAGGCCGTCGACGCCTGCGTCGAGATTGGCGTAGAATATCTCACCCTCTACGCTTTTTCATCCGAAAACTGGGAGCGCCCGAAAGCAGAAGTGAGCGCCTTGATGTCTCTTCTAGAACGATTCCTCAAGACCAAGGCCCGCGAACTCGGAAAAGAAGACGTGCGGCTCAAGGCGATTGGTCGTCTCGATCTCCTTCCCGCCCGGACCCGTAAGGCACTTGACCAGACAATTGCCGAGACCGCAGATAACCGGACCCTCACCCTAATTCTCGCACTTTCCTACGGAAGCCGCGAGGAGATCGTCGATACCGCTAAGGTGCTCGCAGAAAAGGTAAAGTCAGGGGAACTCACGAGCGATCAAATCACGCGCGACCTTTTTTCTGACCACCTTGACACCGCAGGCACCCCCGATCCCGACCTCCTCATCCGCACCTCCGGCGAGTTTCGCCTCTCAAACTTCCTTTTATGGCAGCTTAGCTATTCCGAAATATTTATTTCCTGCAAAAATTGGCCCGATTTTAAGAAAAGCGATTTGCATGAGGCGGTGATTGACTATGGTCGGAGGCATCGACGCTTTGGTCGACTCTAACCCTCCCTCCCGGTCATGGACCCAGAACACACGATCCTCCTCGTCGATCCAGATCTCGATTACTTGGAATGGGCAACTAAACACCTTTCGGCCGATAGGCTGAAAATCCTCCGCTGTGATGTCGCCGATAAGGCACTGAAGGTCGTAGAGAAGACTAAGATTGATCTCATCGTCGCGGATCTCAAGCTCGAGCCCTTCTCCGGTCTCGAGCTCCTCGGCCAAGTCCGAGCGACCTCCCCCGACTCGCTCGTCGTCCTTACCGCCGGTTTCCCAAGCACGACCCAGATTATCGAATCGATGCAGTGCGGTGCTCACGATGTTTTGCGGAAAGAAGCGCTCTCATTCGAGCTCCGCAAGGTCGTTGAAGCAGCCCTCCAATCGGTAGACCAGCGGCGCGGGGCCAGCGGAGAAGAAAGCCAAAAACCCAAGCTTGAGGCGAAAAATACCATCATTGGAACATCCCGCCCTCTCCAAGAAGTCATGAAGATCGTTGGCCGAGTCGCCCGTTCCGATGCCCCCGTCCTTGTCACGGGCGATAGCGGCACGGGCAAAGAACTCGTCGCCAAGTCAATTCACGACTTCAGTCCCCGGACCAAGAAGGAGATGCTCGTCATCAACTGTGGTGCCATTCCTGAAAACCTTCTCGAGTCCGAACTTTTCGGGCACGAAAAAGGTTCCTTCACTGGCGCAATCGCGCGCCGCTCTGGCCGCTTCGAGGATTCCCACGAAAGCACCCTTTTCCTCGATGAAGTCGGCGATCTGCCCGCTTCTGTTCAGGTGAAACTACTGCGGGTTCTCCAAGACGGAACCTTCTCCCGCGTAGGTTCGAATGAGACCCTCCACTCTGACGTCCGGATCGTCGCCGCTACCAATAAAAATCTCGCCGCTGAGGTCTCCGCAGGACGCTTCCGGGAAGATCTTTATTACCGTCTTAACGTCGTAGAAATCGAGCTCCCTCCTCTTCGCGCTCGCCTCGATGACGTCCCCCTCCTCGCAGAATTCTTCCTCGATCGCATCGCCCGCCGGAATGGCAGCGCCCGCCTCCGCCTTTCCGCAGAAGCGATCGAGCACCTCCGAACGCATGACTGGCCCGGCAACGTCCGCGAGCTAGAGAATACAATGGCGCGCGCTTGCGCACTCGCGACCAGCAGCGTCCTTCTCCCGCTTGATATTCCTCTCGGGAAAGGCCCCTTGACTACCGACGAAGGCCTGACCGACGCCCTCGACCTCCTCATCGAAACCGCCGCCCGGCGAGGGGAAAATGCGCTCTGCTTCGTGCGCGATGAACTCGTCTCCCACGCGCTCAATCAATCCGCAAGCGACTCGAAGGAGGCCGCCAAACTTCTCGGAGTTTCTCTCGCAACTCTCAAAAAGTGGAGTCCCACATCATCAGATGTCTGATTTCAGTAGTCATCCCCTCATTGCCGACCGGCTCGCACGTCTCCGATGCCAAAAATGTTCTCCGCAGGAATTCCGCCGCCATATCGTAGATATTGCTAAGCTCCTCGTTCTCCCTGCCACCGCTGATCTTCCTACCCGGGAGATCAAAGTTACCACGCCGATGCGGCAAACCGCGGGTCGCCTTTTCGAGCGCCCCTTGATCCTCGTCCCGATTCTCCGCGCTGGCCTCGGACTAAGTGAGGGATTCCACCAGCTTCTTCCCGAGGCCTCGATCGCCCACTACGGATTAACCCGGAATGAAACGACTCTCGAGCCCGAGATCTACTTTGAAAAGTTCCCCGCCGGGTTGTCCGCCGCCGACATCTTTGTCCTCGACCCCATGCTGGCAACAGGCGGAAGTGCCTCCGCCGCCGTGACCGGCTTGAAGGATAAGGGCGCCAAGCACCTTCACTTCGTTTGCCTCGTCGCCAGCCCGGAAGGTCTCGCTCGTTTGAAAAATGACCACCCCGATCTCCCAATCACGTGTGCGGCCATCGATCAAGGCCTTGATGAGAACGGCTACATCATTCCCGGACTCGGAGATGCCGGTGACCGCACCTTCGGCACCGAGTGATCCGGTTTCTTAGCAGTTGGCTTAATCATCGGATCAGGTTAACATTCTGACATGGGCCGCTCTTTTTTTCTCATCACCCTCCTAGGGCTTTCCATGGCTAGCGGTCTCACCTGGACCCAGACTCAGGAGCTACCCGAGCTGAAAGCCGCGCAGATCGCTTTGGGCGATTCCCTTCCGCAACTCGCCGTCCCGAAGCTCCAAAGGCTCCTCACACGTAAGGATCTCGATCAAGTCGCCGAACTCCATATCCGCGCTCTCTTAGGTGAAGCACTCGTCCGCTCTGACCAAGCTTCCGAAGCGCTTAGAGTCCTCACCGGGAGCGGACCAAAGTCCCTCACTTGGCGAGCGCACGCCCTAACTCAGCTTGGGAAGCTCGAAAAAGCGGCTACCCTCCTCAAACGAATTAAAACTGATGAGGCCGCCTACCAAAGAGCCCTAATTCTAAGTAGCTTAGGCGAAAGGGAGCAGGCGCTCAAGATCCTCTCCCCCATCAAAAAGGGAAGCGCCCGCGAGCGAACCCTCGCCGTCAGCATCCTCTTGGATCTCGGTCGGATCGATGAGGCCGAGCCGCTCCTCGTCAAGATTCTCGAAAAATCGTCAGGCGAGAATCCCGAGCTTCGCTACCTCGCCGCGCGCCTCCAGCTTCTCAGAAAAAATCGCCTCGCTGCCATCGGAAGTTTCCAGACCCTCGTTCAGGCAAATGATGAAAGGCTTCAACTCCCTGCCGTTTTCGTGCAAGCGGCCCACCTTGGACTAGCCGATAGCCTCGCCCTCGAGGGAAATGAAAAGGAGGCCGTGACCGCGCTCTTCTCAACCCTTCGCAAATTCCCCTCCTCGACCCGCCTCTCCGATATCTTTTCTCGCCTTGAGAAGTGGAGGTCGGCGATCGACCCCGCAGTCCTAGAGGAATTCATCGGCGAAAGTAAGAGCGCGATCGCCGCTCCCGCCTTTTCTTCAGACGCGATCGTAAGCGCCACCCTCTCTCCTGCGGAAGCCCCTGGCACTGCGCATTTTCTCTATCTCGCGGCCCTCCTCCACCTCGATGCAGATCGCCCGAGGAAAGCACGCGCCCTCCTTTCTCAGCTGCGCATGATCTCCCCTGCTGGTCTCGATGAGCTTTTCGAGCGCTCTCTCATTCAGACCGGCCTCTCCCATTTGAAAAGCAAGCAGTTCGAGCTCGCATATAGCGCCTTTAGCCTCCTTAACGAAGAAGGTGCCCCCCGGCGCACCTTGGCCGTTGCAAAGGGACTTCAAGGCGCCGCCTCCTACGCGCTTCAAGAACCGAAACGCGCCCTCGAGTCTTTCAAAGAGGCTGAAAAAATTGCTGGAGATTTTGACGAAAAAGTCCTCACCGAAGCGGCGGCCTTCAATGCCGCCGTCGCCTCCCTTCTTGCCGGACGTAGCCCCAGCATTAAAGGCCTCCCTCCCGTCACGGTAGACCGCCTGCGCCTCGAGCGCGGACTCATCCTCGCAGATCGTCGTGAGCCGGAAACCCTCCCTCTTCTAGAAGCTTATCTTAAAGATCACCCCACCTCACCCCGCCGCCAAGAGGTCTCGCTCGCCCTTGCCGAGAACTACGATCCCGATAACCCCGCCCACGCAGCCCGCGCCAAGCAGCTCCTCGAGACTCTCAAGTTCGATGAGAAAACCGAAAGCGACTTGGCGGCCCGGCAGGTTCTCGCCCTCCTCTCGCTGGGCGAGAGCTTCGATTTCGCAAAACAATTCATCGCCAAGAATCTCGACCATCCCCGGGCTCCCGAGCTTCTCTTCCGGCAAGGCCAAGCCCTCATGCGTGAAGAAAGTGGCGAGGCCATCCTCAGCTTCGAACGTCTTCTAGACAACTTCCCCGACCATCCTCTCGCTGAAACCGCACGCTTCTTGAGCGCCCGCGCGTCCTTCAGCGTCAATACCGAGTCCGATATCGCCCGCGCCCTCGAGCGCTATCAGCAGATCATCGATGGCGGAGGGCCGCTAGCCACCTCTGCCGCTATCGATCTCGCCCGGCTTCAGATCGATCGCAGCGAGCAAGAGGCGGCCCTTTCCGGCATTAAGAAGCTTCTCAAAAAGAAAGGCCTCCGTCCGCAGGATCGCCGGAGCCTCTTCGTCCTCGGAGCAGAGGCCGCCTCGCAAAACGCACGCTATGATGAGGCCCTCCGCTTCTACGATAAGCTCCTCTCGCAGAAAGATCTCCCCGTCGCATGGTTCAATCGAGCCAGCTTTCTGCGTGGCCGCGTCCTCGAGAATTTAGGACGCCAGAATGACGCCCTCAAAACTTACTATCAAGTCGTCCTCAATAACCTCATGCCCGCGGAACTCACCGCCATCGAGTGGCAGTGGCATGACAAATGCGCCCTTCTCGGTGCCCTCCCCCTGCTGGAGAGAAATAACGAATGGAAAGCGGCCCTCGCGCTAGCCCTGCGGGTGGCGCAGTCCGGTGGACCAAGCGCTAAACTCGCCGAGGAACGCGCGCGGAAAATCCGCTTCGAGCAGATGATTTTCGAGGAAAAGGAGTAAGCTCCTAACCTTGAAAATACTGGACAGTGGGGCCTCCCCGGTCCAGCGTCCGCGCGATGTCAAAACCGAAACTTTTCATCCCCGGCCCGATCGATGTCGCACCTGAAACTTACGCCGCGATGGCGGGTCCCGCCATCGGGCACCGAGGCGCGGATTTCGAAGAACTCTACGCGTCTATCCAGCCCGGCATTCGCCAAGTCGTGGGCACGACCCGCCCCGTTTTCTTCTCTACCTCTTCAGCTTGGGGAGTGATGGAAGGCTGCATCCGTAACCTCGTTCAGAAAAAGGTTCTTAACCTCTGCTGCGGCGCCTTTTCCGATAAGTGGTATGGCGTGGCACAAAGCTGCGGGAAAGAGGCCGAAAAGATTCAAGTAGAATGGGGTCAGCCCATTAACCCTGAGGACGTGCGCGCGAAGCTAGAAGAAGGCGGCTTTGACACCGTCACCCTTGTTCATAATGAAACCTCGACCGGCGTCCTCAACCCGCTCAAGGAGATCGCGGCCATCGTTAAGTCCTTTGATGACGTCATCCTCGTAGTCGATACCGTCTCCTCTCTTTCGGCGATGCCGATCGCTTATGACGAGCTCGGAATCGACGTCCTTTTGGCCGGGGTTCAGAAGGCCCTTGCCCTCCCCCCCGGACTTGCCGTCTTTGTCACCTCAGAAGCCGCTCTCGAGCGCGCCGCCAAGCTCGACGATCGCGGCTATTACTTTGATTTCTGCGAGTTTGCTAAAAATGATGCGGCCAATAACACTCCCTCCACCCCAGCCATCCCACACCTTTACGCCCTCAAGGAGCGCGTTGATGTCATGATCGCCGAGGGCCTTGAAAACCGCTACGCCCGTCACGAAGAGAATAATAAAATGGTGCATGCGTGGGGCGAAAAGCACGGCTTCGAACTCCTCCCTCCTGAGGGCTTCCGCTCCAAGTCTCTCTCCTGCTTTATCACTCCGGACAACCTCGATCAGTCCGGCTGGATCAAAGCAGTTATCAAGAATCACGGATTCGCGATCAATGGTGGCTACGGAAAAATCAAAGGAAAAACCTTCCGCATCTCGAACATGGGAAATGAAACCCGCGAGACCATGCAGGAACTCCTTGATGCCCTCGATGCTGAGCTTCCGAAGTTCTTGAGCTAAATCAGAGTCCCGAGCAGCTTAGGCTTTGGTCCATCGCCTTAGCGGGGCTCTCTTCAAAGGAATCTCCCACCACCACCGCCGGAACGCCTGCCACCGTTTTCTTCGGGTCGACATCACTAAGAACGACACTCCCCGCGCCCACTTTGGCGCCGCGCCCGATCTCGACTCTCCCCAGGATTTTAGCCCCCGCTCCGAGCATCACGCCCGAGCGAATGATCGGGTGACGATTCCCGGAAACCTTGCCGGTGCCCCCCAGCGTCACCTCATGAAGAATTGAAACATCATCCTCCACAATCGCGGTCTCTCCGATGACGAGACTCGTAGCATGATCAAGGAAGATCCCGCAGCCGATCCGAGCTGCCGGGTGGATATCGACACTGAAAACTTCGCTCGAGAGACTTTGGAAATAGAGAGCCAAATCACGCCGCTCATTTTTCCAAAGCTGGTGGCTGATCCGGTAAGTCGCGATCGCCATATAACCTTTATAGAAAAGGAGTGGCTGAATCACCGAAGTGCAGGCAGGGTCACGGTCGAAAATCGCGATGGTGTCCCAAGCCATGCTCTCAACAATCTCAGGATGCTCCCCGAGAATCTCGACAAGGAGCGGAAAGAGCTCGTCCCGCGTCATGTCCTCCCGCGCCAGCTTCCGCGAGAGTCGCGCCGCCGATGCACAAGCAAAAGAATCCCGGGAGAGAAAAACATCCTCCATCAACGGGGCGAGGCGATGCTCCTCCGCCGCGATGCGACTCGCCTCCTCATGGACCGCTTTCCAGACCATCTCTAGATCCGGCCTTCCTTGGGCACAGAGAAGGTTCGGACTCGCGCTAGTTGCTGGGCTGTGCTCTCCTTTCATCAGTGAGGGTTTCTCAGAAGTTAGATTACGCAAGCCGCGCCTTGGTCCACTTGGCCAGAAAGCACGATGGCGAATCGGTTGTTAGGACGGACGCTATTGCAGAGAGCGAAGCGATACCATCTAGTTTTTTGGCCCAGATCCTTCATGAGCTTAAGAGATGCGGACTCGCCACAAGCCGCCGCGGGAAAACTGGAGGGTGGAAACTGACGAAAAGCCCCGGACAGATCACTCTTCTGGAGATTATTGAGGCCCTTGAGCCCGAGGCGCTCGGCACCCACGCCGAGACCGCCGGAGAATCCGGCTCGGTCGTCCAAGAAACCTTCGCGGCGGCCCGACAAGCAAGCCGAGCGGTGCTGGAAAAGGCAACCTTGGAAAGCCTCGCGGCCAGCGCTGAGCCAATGTATTTCATCTAAGCGATAGGTGACCCGCTTTTGGCGGACACTGCTCGTGCAGGCAAGATCTCCACTCTATTCAGGAAGCTCTGCGATGGGGAGATTCATGACCTCCTCGCGGTAACTCTCGGCGAGGGGAGTGCTGAGATAGCGCTCGGTCGAGGAACATCCGATGGTGACAATACGCTTTCCTTTGAACTCAGGTCGCTTAGCCACCTCGATCGCAGACCACACGTTGGCTCCCGTAGAAATTCCGGCAGGAATTCCTTCCAGTTGAGCAAGCTTCTGAGCCATTTCAAAGGCGTCTTCATTCGTCACCGTGATGGTGCCATCAAGGATTTCGGTGTTGAGATTCTCCGGGATAAAGCCGGCCCCAATTCCTTGAATCTTATGCGGACCAGGCGAGCCTCCGCCGATGACCGGGCTGTTCTCGGGCTCGACGGCGATTGCCTTGAAATCGGGGTTCAGTGCTTTGATCACCTCCGCAACTCCAGTGATCGTGCCGCCGGTGCCGACGCCACAAACAATAGCGTCGATGTTCGCCTCGGAGTCGGCCCAGATTTCCTCGGCGGTCGTCCTCCGGTGAACTTCCGGATTGGCCGGATTATCGAACTGGCTCGGGCCGAAGGCCGCTGGATCTTCACTTAGCAGCTGCTTCGCTTTCGCAATCGCCCCGCCCATCCCTTTCGGTCCAGGGGTGAGCACGATCTCTGCGCCGAGGCTGCGGAGGAGGACGCGGCGCTCGACCGACATCGTCTCCGGCATGGTGAGGATACACTTATAGCCCTTCGCACGTGCCACGAAGGCGAGCGCGATTCCGGTGTTTCCAGAGGTCGCCTCGATGATCGAGCCGCCCGGCTTGAGCTCCCCAGTCCTCTCCGCCCTCTCGATCATGGCCTTGCCAATGCGATCTTTGACGCTGAAAAGCGGGTTGAAAAATTCAGCTTTTAGGAAGATCTCCGCGTCGAGTCCTTCGGTGACTTTATTGAGTTTGATCAGTGGCGTGTTGCCGACGGTATCGACGATGTTGGTTGCGATGCTCATGATTTTTTGATTCTAAATTTGGAAGTCGGTTTCGCCAGAACTTTCGTGCAGCCCGCATTCGTATTTGGTCCCGTTGTGACGGGTGGCCTCGGCGTCTTCGCCTTGTTCTGGAAGTCGGGTGGAATGCCAATCTCCCATGGTGAGGTAACCCTTTTTCTCAAGAGGATGCCTCGGGAGCTTGTTCTCGTAAAAATAGGAAGCCACCTGAGCATCCGCCCAATCAAGGATAGGGTAAACTTTTAAGGTCGCGCTCTGCTGCTCCGCCAGCGGCCGATTCAGCCGAGTCGAGGACTGGCTCCGCCGGAGCCCGCTTAGCCAGATATCGCCGCCAATTTCCTTGATGGCGCGATTCATAGGCTCGACTTTATTAAGCGTAGAATATTTTTGGCTCCCCTCTTCTCCCTGTTCCCAGAGCTTTCCGTAGATGGCCTCTTGATGCGCTGCCGTCATGGTAGGAACGTAGCGGCGCAGATCGACTTTTAGCTGACCGGAGAGTTCCTCGATATACGAGTAAGTCTCGGGAAAAAGATACCCGGTATCGACAAAGATCACCGGAATCTTTGGCGCGTGCTTGGCGATCAAATTAAGCATCACCGCCGCTTGCAGCCCGAAGCTTGAACTCGCAACAACTCGATCCCCGAAGGTTTCGTAAAGCCAGGCGATACGCTCTCCTGCGTTACGAGCTTCAAGATTCGCCGCAATTTCTTCAGCTCCAGAAATAAGAGCAGACATCAGATATTAGGAGGTTGCGGTCGCGAGATTGGCATGAAAATCCAAGCCATTGACGGTAGCGGCGATGTATCCGGCGCGGATGACGAAGTCTCCGAAGGTCTCTCCTTCTTCACGCGTCTTAGCGTAGTCGCTGATGATCGGACCAAGGAGGGCTTTGATCTCCGTGCGCGGAACCGCTTCACGGTAAAGCTTGTTCAACCGGTCTCCGGCATGTCCGCCACCAAGGTAGACATTGTATTTTCCCGGAGCGCGTCCCACGAAGGCAATTTCCGAGATAAAGGGACGCCCACAGCCATTCGGGCAGCCCGTCATGCGGATGGTTATCGCATCGTGGCGCAGACCAGTTTCTTCGAGAACTTCTTCAAGCTCGGTGATGACTCCGGGAAGTCCTCTCTCCGCTTCGGCGAGCGCAAGCCCACAGGTCGGAAGAGCGACGCAGGCAATCGAGTTGAGCCGAAGGGCAGATTGCTCATGGCTTTTAAGAAGTCCGTATTCTTCGAGGAGTTCTTCGATCGCTGGACGTTCTTTGGGAGAAACATTAGCGATGATTAGGTTTTGATTTCCGGTGAGGCGGAAGTCGCCGCGGTGAATCTCCGCAATCTTGCGAAGGCCCGTGCGAGCTTCGTCTTTAACACGTCCCCCCTCGATGAAGAGATTGAGGTGAAAGTTTCCCTGATGGTCCTCGACCCATCCAAATCGGTCACCGTTATCTTCAAACTTAAACTCCCGCGCCGGTCCGAGATTGTATCCGAGGTATTCATTGACCTTCTCGAGAAACCATTCCGGAGAGCGGTCATCAATGGTATACTTCAGACGCGCGTGCTTCCGATTGGTGCGATCACCAAAGTCGCGCTGCACGAGCAGGACCTTCTCAGAAACATCAATAACCTGCTCCGGGGTGCAGAAGCCGATGATGTCGGCGAGCCTTGGGTAGGTTTTCTCATCGCCATGGGTCATGCCCATGCCGCCGCCGACCGCTACGTTGTAGCCGATCACTTTCCCGTCATCGACGATTGCGACGAAAGAGAGGTCATTTGCGTGGATGTCGACATCGTTAGAGGGCGGCACCGCTACGGCGATTTTGAACTTACGTGGGAGGTAAGTTTTTCCATAAATCGGCTCCACTTCTTCTTCGGTGGAATCGATCTTCTCACCATCAAGCCAGATCTCATGGTAGGCCCGGGTCGCAGGAGTCAGGTGGTCGCTGATTTCTTGAGAAATTTTGAGAACATCCGCATGGGCGGTGCTCAGAAAGGGGTTCGGATTGCACATCACATTCCGATTCACATCACCACAGGCGGAGATGGTATCGAGCGCGGCGGCATTGATTTCCTGAATCGTCTTTTTCAGCTGAGTCTTGATCACGCCGTGAAGCTGGAAAGCCTGACGGGTGGTCAGCTTGATGGTGCCATTGGCATAGTCATCGGCGAGGTTATCCATCTTGATCCACTGCTCGGGCGTGGCTACTCCACCGGGAACACGGACACGGATGAGAAAGCTGAAGGCTTTTTCCAGCTTATGTTTGCGGCGTCCGGCACGGATATCACGATCATCCTGAAGGTAGCAGCCGTGGAACTTGAGGAGCTGCTGCTCGTCCTCGGTGAGACCACCGGTGGACGTGTCGGCAAGACCTTCCGCGAGAGTCCCGCGGAGGTAGTTGCTCTCGATTTTCATATACTCGTTGTGGGCGAGTTTTTTCTCTTCACTCATAGGGGAGGTTTTCTTTTAAAAGGTTTTGTGAGAAGTTTTCGAACTTCGGTTTAGTAGACGTCCCGCTGGTAGCGCTTGTCCTTTTTGAGTTGGTCGACATAGGCCGTGGCATCTTCGGTCGAGAGCTTTCCTTCACTGGCGACGATCTCGATCAAGGTGGCGTGAACGTCTTTCGCCATGCGATTGGCATCGCCACAAACGTAGAAGCTCGCGCCTTTTTCCAGCCAAGCATAAAGCTCAGTGGCATTTTTACGAATGACGTCTTGGACATAGACCTTCTCTGGCTGGTCTCGGGAGAAAGCGACATCGAGCTTAGTGAGAGCCCCTGACTTGAGGTGGTCCTGCCACTCGAGCTGATAAAGGAAATCGTAGGTGTAGCGCTGATCGCCAAAGAAGAGCCAACTTTCACCTGACGCTCCCCTTTCACCCCGCTCTTCGACGAAGGCACGGAACGGGGCGATCCCGGTGCCGGGTCCCACCATGATGATCGGGGTGCTATCGTCCGCAGGAAGGCGGAAGTTCTTATTCGAGTGCACGTAAACCTGCACCTTTTCCCCGATTGGAGCCTCGTCGGCTAGGAAAGTCGAAGCGACGCCCTTACGCTCTTTGCCATGACCCTCGTAACGCACGGCGGCGACGGTGAGATGGACTTCGCCCGGGTGCGCCTTCGGGCTCGAGGCGATCGAGTAAAGACGGGGTGGCAGCTTGCGAAGGATGCTGACGAATTGCTGCGCGGTCAGGTCCGGGATGGGGAAGGTCTCAAGAAGATCGACGATCTGGCGGCCCCAGATCCAGTCCATGAACTCGGCCTTAAAATCATCTGAGAGGAGACGCGCAAGTTCTTCGTTTTCAGACAAGGCGAGATACTTTCTAACGATCGCGCGGGAGACAGCGGTGATATCGAGCTTGCTCCTGAGAGCCTCGCCGAGCGAAAGCTTTTCGCCGCCCTTGATCTCCACCTCCTCGGACTCTGAAAAGCCGGTCGCCTTGAGAATCCCGTTGATCACATCATCGGCATTCAGGGGGACCACGGCGAGGGCATCGCCCGCTTCGTAAACGAGTCCAGAGCCTTCCAGCGAAAGCTCAACGTGGATTGTTTCCTTCTCAGATCCTTCGCCATTGAGAATGACATTATCGAGAACCTCGGACGGAAAATAATTTGCTTTGCCATACGCTACGGCCGGGGCGGCGACCGCATTGAAGGCAGGCACCGGGGCGGCGCTGCCACTACTAATTTCCGCAAAAAGGCGATCGGCCCAAGCGGCGTAGGAATCTTCAAAATCGACATCGCAGTCTTCCCGTGCCGTCATGCGCTCGCCTCCAAGCGCCTCAAGGCGTGCATCAAAGACCTTCCCAATTTCGCAAAATTGCTCGTAAGAGGAATCTCCAAGAGCACAAACGGTAAATCGGGTCCCTTTGAGCGACGGGGATTCTTTGACAAAAGCAGTGTAAAAGTTCTCGGCTGCTTCCGGCGGTTCGCCATCGCCCCAAGTGCTGATGATGACCGCGAGATTGTCAGCTTTCCCGAGATCGGCAGGAGAAAGTTCAGCGAGGTTTTTCACGGACGCTTTGACGCCTTTCTTTTTGGCGATTTTCAGGGTTCGATCAGCCAGTTCTTCGCAATTTCCAGACTCCGTTCCGTAGACGATGGTTAAGGACGCTGGAGCGGAAGCGGATTGCGGAGAGAGACCAGCGAGATAGCCGCTGAGCCATGAACTCTGTTCAGGAGAAAAGCCAGTAAGCAGAGCAGATAGCGAGGCACTCTGCTCAGGTGAAAAAGGAGCGTGGGACGGAATCATCGGTTAAACCTAATCAAGTTGATCAACTTTGTCATCTTTGACGTGAGAAAGATGATCCGATCTCCCCTAAGATGCAACTCCTTTTTCTAGATGAAGTCTCGTGATAGCGATCCTTCCGAGATCCGTGGGTTTGACGGACCGAAACATTTCCCCTTCATTGTGGGCACCATGTTTCAACGAATTGCCAAGGCTTTTGTTCTTCTCCCGATTTTCTTTGTGATCGGATGCATCGAGGGCGAGGAGGAGATCTGGATCAATCTTGATGCCTCGGGGAAGATCCGGGCGCACTATGAGTTTCCGGCGATGCTGAAGGCTCAGGTTGGCGATCCCGCCATCGTTCGCAAGACCTTGGAAGACCTAGACGAGCGAGAAGATGGCATCGAGATTCAAGAACTGCGATTTGCTTTGGAGGAGCAGAAATTGGTTTTTCATCTCGAAGCCACCTTCGATGATGCACGGGACTTACTGGGGATCGTCGAGCGGAACCTTAACACCATGATTACGGAGACAGGAATGGATCCAGCTCAAGCAGAGTCGGCCGCGGGTTCCATCGAATTTGCGATGAATGGTCTCAGCCCCACCTTTCGGCGGGAAATGTCGCTCAGTGGGATGTTCCCCACCATGGTGAAGAACAATCCCGGCCTTCTCGGGAAATCGAACTTTCGCTACCTCATCCACCTCCCCTTTCCGGCGACCGCTTCAAATGCCGATGAAGTTTTCAACGACGGTAAGTCGCTCCGCTGGACCTTTCTTCTCCGTGAGCATGTCGAGGACCCGATGACCCTATCGCTTACTACCAAAATCGTGGTGCCGTGGTGGGGCTGGCTAACGATTCTCGTCCTTTTGGCGGGTGTTTTATTTTTTCTCCTTTGGCTCCTCCGCCGCCGAAAGCCAAGGAATCTTGCCGCGAGCAAAGGGCTTCTCGATGAGTAGAAAAAGCGGCGCACACATCGCGATCGCCAAAAGAGCCATTAGGCAGATGAGAAGGGCATTGAGAGGCCAGTTTCCCGCTTGGATATTACAGAAAAGAGTCGGCCGCAGCAAGGCGTAGAGCATTGTGTTGTGAAAGAGGTAGACGGAGTAGCACATCGCCCCCACCGCGGTGAACCAGCGGAATCGGAAAAGGCGCAGAAGCCGATCCCCACAGAGGACGGCGAGGAATCCCAGCAACAAAACGAAGGGCTTGAGATTCACCGGAAGGTGCCACTCGATCATAACAAAGACGAGAGGCCACGCGATGAGGCCGACGAAATCCCAGAGCCGGGCGCGTTCTCCCCCGCCCCATTTTTTAAAATCCGGCGACAGAAAAAAATCAGCGAGGAGCATCCCCGCCAAGAAGTAGCCAAGCTGCCCGATGAGGCTGTGATTCCAGATATGAGATTCCCAGCGAGCGTTCAGCGACTCACTCAGGAACTGCGAGAGAAGAATGCCGACCACGAAAATGCCCCGCCGGATAGCAGGACTGGAGATGAGGAAAAGTCGGCACAGGAAGGGCGCGAGAAGGTAAAACTGAATCTCAATCTCGAGAGTCCAAGCGATTGCCAGAAGTGGGTTCAACGCTCCATCAAAGAAGAAGGTGTGCGCGTAAAGAAGTCCCGCTAAGTAGTGCGGAAGCATCGCCCCCATCCCCTGTCCCCCGAAAGCTCCCGAAGTGAGAAAGAAAAATGTTAGCGTGATGAAGTAAGGAATCTCGATCCTAATTAGCCGCCTTTTGTAGTAATTCTTTAGCTCTGGAAGACGGGTGCCTCGCAGATGATGGGAGGCAAAGGGAAGAGCAAGGACGAGCCCTGAGATCACGAAAAAGATCTGAACACCAAACCAGCCCTTCGCAATCAGGAAATTCGGGAGATGCCGCAGGATCGTCATGCCCTCCTCTGCCGCTAGCTCAGCCGCCGTAACCGGCTCACTGCCATCGCGGAAGAAGATGTGGGAATGGAAGAGGATGACGAGAAAGATAGCCAAAAAGCGGAGACCATCGATCTCCGGAATGTAGCGCCCGGAAGAGGGCTTGCGCTCGAAGGGTGCTAGGATTCTATCGGTCCAACTCGGGCCAGCCATGGAGCGGAGGTAGCTGGATTATCGGCACACGCCCACCAAAAAAGCCCGGTCCTCCACGGCACCGAGCTCTTGAAAAAATTGAGCTACCTAGGCGAGCGCAGGCTCGAGAGCATTTCCAGCCATCGCATTGATGACGTAGGGAGAAGGCTTGAAGTTCTCGATGATCGTTTCGCAACGGTCATCCCAGATCATGCGAACCTCTTTGACGTTAAAATTAGGCGTTTTGTGAGGGGCGAAAAGGATGTCATCATGGGTGCTATTTTCGTGAACCTTGAACATTTCAGGGACGATATCGCCACCGAGATGATCGTCCCGACCGGTTGCTAAGTGGCACGTTCCGAGGACCTTCTCGTCCTGAATGTCTTGATAGGAAACTGGGAGGACTTGGGTGCCAAAGCCAAGCTCGCCGAGAGTCCCGGTCATGGGATCATCCTTGAGCCGCACATTGTGGGCATCGATCGTTTCCTGACTCCCCTCGATGAGGGTCGAACGGACGACGTCGCGGTGCTCGACATCAAGCACCCCGAGAGTTCCATCTTCATACTTCATCGGGAATTTGCCGCGCGCATCCTGCGGGACAAAGTAGACTTCACCAGCGGGAAGATTCGCGATGTCCGGCTTAGAACCTTGGCAGAGGCCGTGTGACTTTTGCGCTGATTGGCCGCCAAGGCCGAGCCAGGCGGTCAGGATTTCTCCGGACTCGAGCTCGAAGTCGATCTCTACCTCATTGGGTCGATCGAGAGCCAGCCGCATCTTTTCGGCATCGTCTGAGACTTCCTCGTAATTCACGGCGAGTCCAGAATTGAGAATGACGTCATTCATCCCGTGCATCGTCGCGCCGCGGAAGTTGAACTCCTTGCACTTAGCCGTCAGCGGTGCGGTCGCAGAGAAGGTTGAGATACAGAGGATGATGTCGTAGTTCGGGTAAAGATCGCGATCGAGAGAGAGTTCATTGCCATCGGTGTCGTAAACTTCGTCATCGAGATCGAGATTAGAACCCTTGGTGCATTTGTAGGCGAACATCTCCCCGCCGGACATTCCGAGCTCGGCCATCACACCTTCTTTAAGTCCTTCGTAGAAATACTTGTGAGCATTCTTCTGAACCTCAAAGCCCTCTTCTTTGAGAAAGGAGAAATCTTTTAAAAGGCCTTGAGGCTCATCGAAGTCGATCAGGACGCAGACTTTGCAGCCTTGGGTGGGTTTGAAAACCGTTTCGAGAAGGCGCTTAAGATCGAAGTGGGGGAAGTCGCGTTTTTCGGGATTGAGAAGAATTTCTTCCCGAAGGTAGTTGGGTAGAGGGATGCTATTTGCACTCATTACGGAGCCACGGTAATCGGCATTCCCATCCCCGCAACCCCTCTTTTGGTAGGCTCTCTAGCTCATTCAGACTCGAGTCCGTATCCCCCTGACTCGCTTGGCTGGCTCCGCAACTCATTCAAGGTCTCACTGACATCTTCAAGCTCGGACCAGACTTCCGGCACGACAAAGATGGGGGCGTTCTGGCGCACTGCCATCGCGATACAGTCACTGGGACGAGCGTCCAACTCGACAATCTTTCGCTCCATAATCTCATTTTCTGCCTTAATAAAAAGCCGCGAGAAGAAGACCTCGCCTTCGACCTCGACGATCGTGGTGTGGAGAACTTCGGCGCCGAAGGCCTCGAGAGTTTGCGTGAAAAGGTCGTGTGTGAGAGGACGCGGCGGCTTTGTCTTGGCAAGAACCGCGTTAATCGATGCTCCGATAGAGGGGTCGATGTAAAAGACGATCACCTTAGTCCCATTCCCCAGAAAAACCGCACAGCCCGCTTGCGTTGGAAGAAGGGCAATGGGTTCGACGCGGACGAGATCATTCATCTGGGAGAAGCTTCGATTCTTCTGCTCGAAATAGCCAGTATCGATCTTACTAAAACTGTCGTTCCTTAAAAGAGCGGGAGTTTTTGACATACTTTTCCGCCCATTTTTTAATCTCACCCTGCGCCTTCAGGTCGAGGGTTTTGACAACCTTCGCCGGACTTCCCAGAACGAGCGAGCCAGGAGGGATGATGGTGCCCCCGGTGACAAGGGAATTTGCGCCAATGATAGAGCGCTCGCCGATCACGGCCCCATCAAGCACGCAAGAACCCATTCCTACGAGCACTTCATTTCGGATCGTGCAGGCATGGATAATGGCGCCGTGTCCTACGGTGACGAGTTCTCCGACATAGCAGCCAAAGTCGTCCGCAAGGTGGACCACGGCATTATCCTGCACATTACTTCCGGGCCCGATCACGATCTCATTAATGTCGCCCCTCAGGGTGGCATTATACCAAACGCTGGAGTCTTGATGCAGCGCCACCCTTCCGATCACATCAGCGCTGGCTGCGACAAAAGCGGAGTCATCGATAGTGGGCCAGATGTTCTGAAAAGGTTCGATCGCCATCTCGCAAAACTAAGAGTTAACAAGCCGCCTGCAAGCTTCCCGAGAAAAGCGGTGGAAATTTCCGTAAATCAGCGTCACCTTCCGCTACCGGTAAACGAAAGACGGGATCGACCGACCTATGCGTGAATTTTTAATCGTCTTATCAACTCTGATCATCGGCTTCGCGCTGCGATCTTGCCGGACGATCTTCTTGAGAAAGCTCGGCGCGCTCACTTTTCTCGTCAGCTCGGCCTTAGCCTGCTACTTCATTTTCGGCTGCTGGTGGGCAGGGGTCTTGGGCCTGATCCTTTGGTTCTTCATCCCGTGGATCGATCTGCTTAAGAGGGTGAGGCATCTCAAGCTTCCCAAAAAAAATCGACTCGATCTGAAAAATCCGCCAGTCGAGGACTACTACCCGAACGCTTCGCGTATGATCGAGGAGATCGAAGAGGCGGACTTCGAGCATGTCGCTGATCGCGGCTGGGATTGGGCTGGGATGCAGCAGTATTTTAGAATCTTCTGGCACCCCGAGGCGCGCGCGATTGCTACCGTCTGCCTGTGCGAGCATGGCAATGTCGCCTTCGCCTTTGCCACGGTCTGCTGCCGCTCGGCGGACGGTCGCCATGTCCATACCACGAACTACCCCTTCTCTCCGATGCTTAAGCACGCACCGGAGTCAAGCTGGCTGCACCTGCCGTGTGAGAAGAACCGCTTTCCGATGGTCTTCCACGATCATGAAGAGCATCTCGAAAAGCTTCAGCTTAAAGAGAGCGATTTAAAAATCCCTGACCCGGACGATATCGTGCAAGCCATCGAGATGGAAATGGAGCGCCAAACAAGCTACAACCTCGAGGAAGGAATCATCGAGTCGGCTGATGAGGAGAACTATCGCTACTCTAAGCGGGGACTTTTTTTTCTTTGGAAACAAGCGGTCAAAGACATGATCCGTCTTTGTTAGACCATGACGATTAGCGATCTTCTTCAGACCACCAGCGAGGCCCCTCTTGAGGCCGCCTTTTCAGCACAGCTTCAGAGTGTCAAAGAGCGCGAGACGAAGGGCGGAAAACCCTACCGGGAATGGGCCATCGCGGATGCCACCGGCGGGATCACGCTTAAGCTCTGGAATAATCATCCTCAGTGGGACGCCTCGCTCGAGATCGATCCCGAGACTTTCCTCAGCTTCCATGGCGAGTGGACTAAAAATCAATATGGCATCGATGGAAAAGGCTGGAAATTTCGCTTCCTGAATGAGGATGAGAGAAATGATTTCTTGGCGGGAGATCCCGTCACCCGAGCGAAGCAAGATACCGATTGGGCCGTTATTCTCGACGCCCTCGCAGACCTCGCCGATCCTCGGCTTAAGGCGCTCTGCGATAACTTCATCTCCCAATTTGGTGATCGCTTCCGGCGCACTGCCGCCGCGAAGAAAAATCACCATGCGCGGCGCGGCGGACTGGTGGAGCACGTCGCGCAGATGATGCGCTCGGCCCTCGCCCTTCACCCGGTCTATCCGGAGCTTAATCGCGACCTCATCATCGCTGGAGTCCTCTTTCACGACTGCGGGAAACTTTGGGAAAACAGCTATCCCGAAAGCGGATTTAACCAACTCCAGACTCTCCACGGCGAGATGATGGGCCACATCCCGCTGGGGCTGGAGCTCGTTAATAAATTCTGGCGAGAACTTGCCCTCGACGCGTGGAAGGACCTAGAACCGAGCTCTGAGAACGTGCGCCTTCACCTCCTCCACCTCGTGGCCTCCCATCACGGCACCCACGAGTTCGGCTCCCCCACGCTCCCTCGGACGCCCGAAGCGCACGCCCTCCACTACATCGATAATCTCGATGCGAAAATGGAAATGGTGCGGGACTCGTATAAGAATTCGAACGAAAGCTCGCCCGGGATCTACGAGCGCCAGTTCCCGATGCCGGCCGGAGTGGTCGCCCCCCTCCCTTCCGTCCCCCGGGAGGATGCCGTGGAAGCCAAAGAAACACCCTCCTCAGTGAGCACCGAATTATTCGGAAGCTAGAATTGGCAAGTGTGCCCTCTCCCCTATCCTCCCGCTCATGATTATCTGGCTTACCGGTTGCACCAGCGGACTAGGTCGTGCCCTCGTCCCTGAATTCACTGAGCGCGGGCACGTCGTCGTCGGCTGCGGGCGAAATGAAATCGAACTTCAGCGCCTGCGTGAGGAGTTTCCCGACAGTTTCTTTATGGCCTGCGACGTCTCGGATGAGGGCAGCGTGGAAGACTTTGTCAACGAAGGCCTCATTGCCGCTGGCGAGCCCGATTTCTTAATCAACAACGCCGCCATTGTTAATTCTCCCGCTCCCCTTTGGCAGGTTTCTGCAGAAGAATTTAACCAGCTCACCGCGATCAATATTAACGGCGTCGCTAACATCATCCGCCACCTCGTCCCTCTCATGCTCTCGAATGAATCGGGAATGATCGTTAATCTATCCTCCGGGTGGGGCCGCTCAAGCTCCCCGGATGTCGCACCCTACTGCGCAACAAAGTGGGCCATCGAGGGACTCAATCAAGCGCTCTCCCAAGAACTCCCGGAAAACATCGGCACGGTCGCGCTCAATCCCGGGGTTATCAACACCGAGATGCTTCAAAAGTGCTGGGGGGAAGAAGCCGAGAGCTACCCCGGTGCCGAGCAGTGGGCCACCACCGCCGCTCCCTTTATTCTGGGACTCACGCCTAGGGACAATGGCAAGCCACTCACTGCGCCGTGACTCTCCGCTTTCCCGCAAAAGAGGTCACTTTTCCTCGCTCACCCTTACTGATGGGGATCGTCAATATTAACGACGATTCCTTTTCCGGAGACGGAACGCTAGATCCAGCCTGCGCCATCGCGCTCGCTAGGCAGCAGATCAAAGATGGCGCGGATGTCATCGATATCGGGGCCGAGTCCGCCCGCACGAACCGCGAGGCGATCTCGATCGATGAAGAGGTGCGGCGACTGCGCTCATTTCTTGACCGTTGGCCCTCGCTAATCGCGGAAGTTGGGCCCTGCTTCCTCTCAATCAACAGCTGGCGACCAGAGGTGATCGAGCAGGTCATCGGGGATAATGTTGACCTCATCAATGACATGTCCGCGCTGCCGGACGAGCGAAATGCCAAGATCTGCGCCGAGCATCAGGTCCCCCTTCTGATCATGCATTCGGTAGGCGATCCGAAGGTGGCCCACACTCATCAGCGGTGGCCCGACCTGATGGGTTCCATGACTTCTTTCTTCCGAGAAAAAATCGATCTCGCCCTCAGCGCGGGGCTGACGATGGAGCAGCTCGTCATCGACCCAGGCCTCGATTTTGCGAAGCAGCGAGAGGACAATCTTCTCGTCCTCCGCGAGCTCGACCAACTTCATCAATTCAACTGCCCGATCCTCCTCCCGATCAGTCGCAAGACCGTCATCGGAGACGTTCTTGATCAGCCGGATCCTACGGACCGCGATGCCGGAACGGTCGCCCTTCTAGTCCAAGGGATGGTCAAAGGAGTTCACCTTTTCCGCGTTCATAACGTCAAGGCCTGTTGGCAGGCCCGGCAGGTAATTCAGCCACTTGTCTCCTAGGGATTTCCCATGTAAAGAATACGCGATCCAGAGTCGAGAAGCGCTTGACCATTGGTGAGAAAATCCATCCCTAGGATACCATCGACGGGTCGCCCGCTGGGATCGCGGAAATACTGCTGAACTTCAGAAAGAGGAGCAATCGCGATGTCGAAGTGACGAATTTTAACCTCCCCGAATTGAAGATTCTTAAGCTGCCCCCGCCGGAGCGCGATACGGTCTCCAGAAGCATCGACCATGCGGGAATTAGTCGGCTGACTCGGGAGGCCGAAGCGATCATAACTCGCCGCCGCCATCACCGAGATCTCAGCACCGGTATCGACCACCCAGCTCGTCTTGCGTCCAGATAGCGTCCCATAGAGGAGGAGGTGAGGAAGGCGACCCGCCCGCCCCATGCGGAGAACCTTTTTTCCCAAACTCCGCTGAAAACCGAGTGAACGCCGATTACCGAGTTCGGATCCTTTTAAAAAGCGACCCGGGATCCACATCCTTGCCCCCGGAATATCAATCAGGGCACCCGTAGCATCAAGAGCATCAAGCCCGACTTGACCTGCGTAACGGCTCGTCGAAGTTTCACGGCTGGAGGTCGGAGCAATCGTGAATGGAAAATTATCGGCTTGCATCGGCCCCACCCGCAGGGAGCCCCGGCCATGACCGCTTCTAATTTCCCGCCCGAGCGCCCCCCGCGTGATCACCTTTACCGAGTTATCGCGCTTCAGTCCGACCTGCGTGGCATATCTGCTTTCGACATCAGTGCTATTCGCCCCGGAATCGATAAGAAAGCGGAGCGGCTTTTGGTTCACATCGAAGACCCCCGAGAAGCGGACATCATCACTCACCTTTTGCAGAGGTAGCGAGACATAGCCCATCTTTTTCAGCGTCTTTGCTCGCGCACTCCCGAAAGAACCTGGCACGGTGGCGCACTGACTGAAAAGAAAAGCCGCCAAGATTGCGCTCAAGCCCCGAAATATCCGCGATGTCATATCAAGGGAAACTCTAGGCCGGAATCGGCAATCTGCAATCCCCCATCGACAGGATTTCGGCAATGTCCATTTTTATTTTGCAAAGTCATCCGCCAGTCTCTAGCAGTTTGTCTGACAAATACATGAGCAAGCGCGTCCTTCTAACAACTACCTCATTCCAAGACACCCCTGGCACCCATCAGGATCTCCTCAACTCTCAGGACTGGGAGGTCGTCCGCGCCCGGGGCCCTCTCTCCGAGTCAGAGATGCTCGAGCTCGCTGGCGAATTCAATGTTTTCCTCTGCGGTGACGACGCCATCACCGCAGCTGTGATCGATAAGTCTCTCCCCCGTCTTCAAACGATCTCAAAATACGGAATCGGCCTCGATAAGATCGATGTCGATTATGCTACCGCTAAAAAAATCCCCGTCCTCTTCACCCCGGGCGTCAACCACACCACCGTCGCCGAGCATACCTTTGGCCTCCTCTTAGGAATTACCAAAGACATCCAATCGAATGCCGTTGCGGTGCAGAACGGCGAGTGGGTAGCCGGCTGGAAAAAGCCGGTAGGGAATGAAATCATGGGCAAGACCATCGGCATCCTCGGCCTTGGCCGCATCGGTAAAGAAGTCGCCATCCGCGCGAAGGCTTTCGGGATGACCATCATCGCTTTTGATCCTTATTTCGACGACTCGTTCGCCGCCGAATATGATGTCAAAAAATGTGAGTCAATGAATGAAGTCCTCATCAGTTCGGATGTCGTCTCGCTCCACTGCTTTCTCAACGAAGAGACCGAGGACATGATTAACGCCGCGAAGATTGCCGAGATGCGCGATGGCGTCATCGTTCTCAACTGCGCCCGCGGCGAGCTCGTGAACACGAGCGCGATGGCTGATGCGCTGAAGTCCGGCAAGGTCGGTGGCTACGGTGCTGATGTCCTTGATGCCGAACCTCCTGCCCCAGATCACATTCTTATCGGCGCGCCGAACTGCATCATCACGAGCCATATTGGCTCGCGCACCCATGAGTCGGTCCAGCGCCAAGCCAACCGCTGCCTCCATAACGCGATCAACTTTCTCGCGGGAGACAAAGATGTTCTCTGTGCGAACGGTCTTCTCAAATAGCATCACTTTTTCACCATGTCCCTAGATATCAAACCAGCCTCAGAATGCGCCTACGACATCATTTCGATGGGCGAAATTATGTTACGCCTCGATCCTGGCGATGGCCGTGTCCGCACCACCCGCTCTTTCCAAGCTTGGGAAGGCGGCGGTGAATATAACGTCGCTCGCGGCCTTCGCCGCTGCTTTGGAAAGCGGGCCGCCGTCCTCACCGGATTCGTTGATAACGAAGTCGGGCGACTCCTCGAGGATCTCGTTCTACAAGGCGGGGTCGACACCCAGTTCATCAAGTGGGCTGACTTCGATGGTCTCGGTGTCGCCGCGCGGAACGGGCTGAATTTCACCGAGCGCGGCTACGGCGTGCGCGCTGCAAAGGGCACCTCAGATCGCGGCCACACCGCCGCTAGTCAGCTCACCGTAGATGACTTTGATTTCGAGCATATTTTCGGAACGCTCGGCGTCCGCTGGTTTCACACTGGAGGAATCTTTGCCGCCCTCTCAGAAGGAAATGCCGAGCTCACCATCGAGGCCTGTAAGATTGCTAAGAAATATGGCACCATGGTCTCCTATGATCTCAACTATCGACCCTCGCTTTGGAAGTCCATCGGAGGCCTCAAGAAGTGCCAAGAGGTTAACCGTGAGATCGCCCAATATGTCGACGTCATGATTGGTAACGAGGAAGACTTCACCGCTTGTCTCGGCTTCGAGGTCGAGGGCGTCGATGAAGAAAACATCACCGGAATCGATATCTCGAACTTCAAGAAGATGATCGAGAAAGCCGTCGAGACCTTTCCCAATTTCAAGGCTACCGCGACGACCTTACGGGAGGTCCACAGCGCCTCGGATAACGACTGGGCCGCTCTCGTCTGGCACGAGGGTAAATTCCATAATTCGGTTAACCGCGAGCATCTCGAGATCTTTGATCGCGTCGGTGGCGGTGACTCCTTCGCCTCCGGTCTCATATACGGGTTTCTCGAATTCAACGACGCCGCTCAGGCGGTCGAGTGGGGTGCCGCCCACGGCGCCCTTGCCATGACCACCCCTGGGGATACCACAATGGTGACCCGTGATGAGGTCGCTAAGCTTGTCGGCGGAGGCTCCGCCCGCGTGGATCGCTAAGCGGCTCTGCTTGCTTTCAACAAAACCCCGTTTCGCAGGTCGATTCGGGGTTTTTTTGCGTCCTCCCAAGGAGCGAGCGCGATTTAATTTTCGCCCAGTCCGATGAGTCGTCGATTGACCCACAGGAGCCCTTCGAGAACTTCCTCATCATAGGGCCCTTCTTTTTTGAGTCGTTCCCACTGCACCCGTGCGTCCTTAAGGAAGGAGACTCCCAGCTCGCGCTGGCCAGAGAGCTCGGCTGAGTGACCGAGATCGCCGGAAAGATAGGCAAGAGATTTACGCACGGCTCTCGGCTGTGGAACCTTGGCATCGGCATCGAGAATGAGATTGAGAAGATCTCGCGCCTCTTTACCGAGGCGGATTTCCTCGGCCGTTTCACCTTTTTGTCCCACGATTCCCGAAAGCTGCCACTTCAGCGAGGCGAGGAGATATTTCGCACGATAGTCACGTGGGAAGTCACCAATCCCCGCCTCCATGCCAGAGATCGCTTTAGTGAGAAGCTTGGTAGCATCAGCAGTGCGGCCCGCATCCCGGAGAGCGGTTGCGATAATTCCCTGCTGAGCGGCGAGATCACGCGCCACGCGGAAGTCGCCCGGCATCGTGGGCGCTATTTTAGTGAGCTGGCTGACTCCCTGCCGAGCGAGAATTTCCGCCGTGAAAGTGTTCCCTTTTTGCCATTCGGCGATGGCCCGGGCCGCATTGGCAGAGGCGATCTGATACTCGACTTCAGGAATTTTCTCCTTTGTGCCCTCAGCTAATTTCACGAAGGATTCAGCTGCTTTAGCCCGCAGCGCGGCCGCGTCTTCTGGAGAACCTCCGCCCTCTGCGGCGAGCGCAGATTCTAGGTAGACCCGCCCCAAGGTCATGCGCAGCGCAGGGGTCTCGGGAAACTGGTCGTTAAGCTTAATGAGACGCTTGAGACTTTCACGATAGTGGCCCAGCGCCGCTTTGCTGTCCTCCTCTCGCTCAGCGACACGACCTTTGACGAGGAGAAGCGCTGCTTCGCCTCTCAGCTTCTCGGGGCCATCCTCGGGCCAAGCCTTGAGAAGGGTCTGCTCGGCGATCGTAATCGCTTCGCCGACGTCTGTTTTGCCATCCTCAATCCTGAGAAGGAGGTGCCGAAGCCGCGCGCGTGCCTCAATTTTAACATCAAGTTCTGAGCTCGCGGATAGGATGGCATCTTCAAGAGCTTGCAGGCCCGCCTTCTCATCCCCGGAGGCAAGAATGACCTCGGCGCGACGAATTCTCAAGAGGTCAGCCTCTTTTTCTAAACCCGGGCGTTCTTCGAGCCCTTCCAGCTGTTTTGAGATCTCTTGGGCCAGAAGGGCGAGTCTTCCACTTCTCTTTTCCAGCACGGGATAGCCAGTCACGCCTTCCTCGAGAATCCATTGAAAAAGGTGATCGTTCGTCAGCTGCGCGGAGGCGAGTTCAGCTCGCGATTTTTCTTGCTCAGAAGCGAGTCCCCGGGCAAGCGCCTCGGCCTCCCCGAGGGCGAGTTTTTCAGAATCTTTCGCCTTGCGGAGGTTCTCCTCCAAGCCGGAGATCAGCTGTTCTGATTCCGACCGATGATTGGCGAATTCTTGGTCGGCACGGCTAAGTCCAATTTGGCGGCGCGCTTCGGTCCAGGCCCACAATCCACCAAGGGCCAAAGCAACTACGGCGCTCGCCTTTGCCATGCCTCCCGCTAAGCGTCGACGGCGCTCGGCGGCCTTTCTTTTGGAGATGAGGTCATCTTTAAATTCTTCCTCAGCTATTTCTTGATCGATGGTGTCGAATCGTCGCGCGACTTCCCGCATATCAGCAGGTCGGCCATCGGGATCGAGCATCAGGCAGAAGTCGATCATCTCACGCCTTTTCTCCTCCCGAGAATCGGCAGGCTCATCGGGCCAAACATAGGCTCCATCCTCGTAAAGCCCGGTCGCTATCCCCTCATAATCTGCTTCGATATCTGCCTTTTGCCGATCCCCGACCGCCGGACAGACGGCCGAAAAGACGCTATGACACCGCGGAAACTTTCCCGTGACGAGGCGGTAGGCGAGGACGCCGAATGCGTAGGTGTCCCAGCGATATCCGTCCTCTTCGAGATACCCATCTGGCTCGTGAAGTTGCTCCGGGGGAGCGTAGAGAAGAGCGTCGCTGAAGTCCAGATGATGCACTCCCGGCATGAGCCCGCTGGCATAATCTGCCAAAAGTGGCAGCCCTTCCTCATCAATAAAAATGTTTCCCGGCTTGAGGTTTCCGTGAGCAACTCGGACGGTATGCAAAGCAGCAATGCGTGCCGCAAGCTTGGTCACGAAACCCCACGCATCATCTGTCCCCATGTAGGTCGCGAGATGAACTTGTAAGGTCATCGGCAGGAAGCGCTGCGGCTCACTATCAGACACCGCTGCCATAAGCGGCATCACCACGCAGCCCGGGCGGATATCGAGCGCTTCGGCTATAATCGGAACCGTCACGTTCTGGTTCCCTCCATCCATCACCCGACTCATCCGACTGCGGATTAGCGCGCAGTTCGAACTCATGCTCTCGAACACCTTAATCGCCACCCGAATTCCGTCATCCCTTCTCGCCTCATAGACAATTCCGGCAGAACCCTGCCCAATGACGGCTTCGATGGTGTGACCTTTGATGCTAGGAGGTTCCATAGAGGAGAAATTCAAAGCGAAACTGTGACTTCCACTTTTAAAATGTCCAGCGATCCGTTACTTAAACTATAAGATAGAATTTGAGCCCAGAATGGTATTAGGCCGAGAAAGTGCGTCATTGATCATGAGACTCCATGATTAAAAAAGTGCCCCGGGCCGCGCAATTTTTTTTCGGTAAAAGTAGCTGATGACTTTTGCTGACGGTGGAAATTTAGGGTTCTTAAATTTGGCTCGTTGAACTTCTCGGCCGATGTAGCGAGCTTAACTCGAGTCTCTTGGTAGGTCTTAATGACGTCCCTGAGTCGCTCT